>TBL_comb47_HYPODRAFT_10003445_pt1 | contig 18724 bp, 12 predicted proteins | sample TroBogypolimnion_40_FD_10682 | JGI IMG/M metagenome (IMG submission 10682)
AGCGGCTTCGCATCCGGGATACTCGATATCGAAAGACCGCTTGCTCAATACCGGAGGGATGGAGATATCCAAGCCCTACTGGGAGCCGCTGAACATGATTAAGTAATTTATTATAAAGTAACAAGAAGGTGCGGTAGCGTTTAGCAGGAATTGGAAACTTGCGCATGATTTCTGGCGGATTTACCGAAGATTGTGGGAGCTTGTGAAAGAGTCTTTTGCAAGCTCCATCAGCTTGCAGCAAGTCCAGCGGCTCCGCATCCGGGATACTCTATATAGAAAGACCGCTTGCTCAATACCGGAGGGATGGAGATATCCAAGCCCTCCTGGGAGCAACTGGACTCTAAATATATATAATTAATTTTAGAAAAAATACCCCTCATTTTTCAATTTTTTAAAAAATTTGAATTTATTAAAAAATTAAAAAAAAATGAATTAATTATTAACTTAAAAAATTAAATACACATATAATATATCCGATGACACATTTACTTCGAGAATTGCAAAATCCCGATAATTTAGAATCAATTCATGAAATCCAATTTAGTCTTTTTAGTCACCAAGATATTAAGAATGGTTCCGTTGCGGATATATTAACACCTGATACATATGATTCAAATATTCCTAAAAATAATGGTTTATTCGACCATAATATGGGTTCTATTGATGCATCCATTATTTGTCCAATTGATGAGAAAAAAGCAGAATTATGTCCTGGATATTTTGGAAAAATTGATTTAGCGTTACCGGTTTTTAATAATCATTTTATACCCTATATTGAAAAAGTTTTGAAATGCGTATGTTTTAGATGTTCCAATTTACTTATAAATAAAAGTGATCCAGCTATATTAAAAGAATTAGAAGGAAAAAAAGGATATAATAGATTCGTTACTATGCTAGCATTATCCATTAAAAATAAAAAATGTTCTTATAATGGCGGTTGTTTCGCACTTCAGCCTACTAAATATATTCGATTAAACGCTTCAAGTATTAAAGATAAAAATAATATTGTTCAAATTATTGCTGAATTTTCTCAAAATGCCCTGAAAGACAATAATGTTCGCCCTCAGCAAACATTTACTCCCCTAGTATGTTACCAAATTTTTAAGAAAATTAAGAATGAAGATGTTGATTTCCTCGGTTTCAGCCATATTTTTAGTCGTCCCGAATGGATGATTATTACAAGTTTGGCTGTTCCACCTCCTGCAGTTCGTCCGTCTGTTCGTCAATCGGATAATCAGCGTTCTGAAGATGATTTAACATATGCACTCCTTAATATTGTAAAAGCCAATAAATTATTGAAACAAGTTTTAGAAAATAGCAATAGTAATAATAAGAAAATTGATGATTATCAAGGTTATTTACAATATTTGGTTTCTACTTACATGGACAATGAAATTCCTGGAATCCCTCAAAATGCACAACGTTCTTCTTTCAGACCCCTGAAAGCAATTACTCAGCGTCTTAAGGGGAAGGAAGGTCGTCTTCGTGGAAATATTATGGGAAAGCGTGTTGATTATTCGGCACGTACTGTTATTTCAGTGGACCCTAATATTAATATTGATGAATATGGAGTTCCTCAGAAAATTGCTATGAACTTGACTTTTCCTGAAATTGTGACGGTATATAATATTAAGAAATTGAAAAACATGATTAGAAATGGCCCTAAGGTATACCCTGGAGCAAAGACGGTTACAAAATGCTCTACTGAAAATGGAATGATGCAAAAGAATATTTCACTAAAACATGTTGATGTTCAACAAATTGCGGATAATTTAGAAGTTGGAGATATTGTAAACCGTCACTTGATTGATGGAGATATTTGTTTGTTTAACAGACAACCGACTCTTCATCGAATGAGTATGATGGCCCATAAAATTAAGATTTTACCATTTAGTACATTTAGATTAAACGTTATTGTATGCAAGCCATACAATGCAGATTTCGATAAACACTCTGTCGAAAACATGGGGCATTAAAAGTGTGCAACCCCATAGTTATTGGTTCATAAACCAATAGCGAAACACCTTGTTGCGGGAAACTCCTTAGAGTCTTAAATACTACCCTTTAATTGGAAACTTTTAAAGGGGAACTCGGTTAATAGCCGATCCCAATAGTAATAATTTTAAGAATTGGACAATCCGCAGTGTTACTTCCTAATGTCGTTTGGTAGACTATGGAAGGCACTCAGAGACTGAACGGGTGTTGGTGAACAATGAAAGCTTAGCCAGCTGGAGTTTGCTTAAGATACAGTCCGGCCCCTTGGGAAACTTTGGGGATTTTCATTGGGAGATGAAATGAACATGCATATTCCGCAATCGTTACAAACTTTTACGGAGCTCGAACAAATTTGTTTAGTACCACAAAATATTATTAGTCCTGGTACTAGTAAGCCATCTATTGAGATTACACAAGATACCTTAGTTGGAGGATATTTATTAACGAAAGATGATATTAAGCTGTCAAAGGCTGATATGTACAATTATATGATGTTTTCAAATAAGTATAATGGAAATTTACCAGAACCAGCGGGAATAGAATATGGACAACCATTTTGGACTGGAAAACAACTTTATTCATTGATTTTACCGGATATTAACATTATGCAAATAAAAACTGTAAAAATTGTGAGAGGAAATATTATTGAAGGACATCTTAATAATCAATCTCTTGGTTCCGATTCTGCAGGTTTGATTAAACAAATTTACAACGCATATGGTACGGACCGCTGTGTGGAATTTTTGAATAACACCGAAAAATTGATTACTCGATGGATGGCTCATAATTCATTTTCAATTAGTTTTGGAGATTCTATTGTAGATAAAACACAACGAGCTGGAATTAAGGATATTATCAAGAATTATTTGGAAGAATCATTTGATGTTATTAAGAAGGCACAACATGGAATTTATGCTACTGAGTTGGATGATGCTTACAAGAAGACTGCTGTTGAATTGGGACTCATGAATGTTTTTTCAAAATTGACGGCAAAAGTTCAAGAATACATTTTTGAACGAATTTCGCAAAAGAATAATTTTTACATTGCTGGTGACCGTGGGTCAGGTGCTAAAGGTAAATCAATTAACGTAGTTCAAATCATGGGTTGTGTCGGACAACAAGAAATTTGGGGTTCTCGAATTGATGAGGGTTTTACTGATAGAACTTTACCCCACTTTCCCCGAAATGATATGGGACCTGATGCAAAGGGTTTTTGCAGAAACAGTTATATTGAAGGATTAACTCCTAGTGAAATGTTTTTCCATGCTATGGGTGGTAGAACAGGTACTATTGATACAGCTATTAAATCAGTTACTGGAGATACCCCAATTATTATTATGGAATGTGGAATAATGAAATATGTATTAATTGGTGATTGGATTGATGAGCTTCTTCTAAAGGCTGGAAAAGACCGTGTTCAAAACTTACCTGAAAAAGAAATGGAATTACTTGAACTTGATTATGAAGCCCATATTCCTACTACGGATTTAGATGGAAATGTAAGCTGGGGCTTAATTAAGAATGTTACAAGACATGATCCTGGAAAAGAATTATATGAAATTAAGACCAAATCAGGAAGAAGTGTTATTGTAACTGAATCACATTCCCTTCTTATTTGGAATGGGGCTCAATATGAACGAAAATCTACTCCGGATGTTGTTTTGGGTGATTTTGTACCAGTTACTGGTATATTAGCACGACCTTCTACTGTATTGTCCAAACAAACTATTGAATTAAAGATTGATGGATATGAAAATCAAAACAACAAATTGACCTTAACCAATGACACTGGATTATTTATTGGAATTTTTATTTCATGCGGAAGCTTTAATTATGATACAATTAAAATTAATACGAGATGCCAAAAAGATTTTAATACTTGCAAATTATGGTTAAACATTAATGGTTATAATTACGATATTGAAGAAAATTCTTTGGTTATCATCTGTAAATCATTGAAATTACTAAATACATTAAAATATGTTTGTGGCTTAAGTGATGAATCGCGATTTATTCATCCCCAATGTTTTAATGCTCCAGAATTATTTATTAAAGGGCTCATTGAAGGACTTGACGTAACAACTTTAATAACAAAGTCGCAGCGCTTATTAAATGATATTAATGTATGCTTATCATTAATTGGATATTTTATGGATATTGATTTGGAACATGGAAAATTAGTTTATCCAAGTGCATTCCGTCAAATTGGTGATACGGTTCTTGATGAAATTATTATGATTAACAAGGTAGATATTTCGAAATACCCCAAAGTATATGATTTGACAATTCCCTCTACATTGAACTTCGGTTTAGCAAATGGATTACATGTTGTAGATACCGCAGATTCCGGTTATACATCGCGTAAATTTATTAAAGCCGCTGAAGATTTAATGGTAGCATATGATTTTACGGTGCGAAATGCAAGTAATCATATTGTTCAATTTGCTTATGGAGATGATAATTTTGACCCAATTAAATTAGAAAAGGTGACTCGCATTGAATTATATGAATATGATAATGCGCGAATGGAGAAGACCTACAAATTTGAATCAGTTGATGATAAAGATTATTTTGAAACTTTTATGAAACCTGAAACAATAGTTGAAATGATGGCTCAAGACAGCTATAAAACGATTATGAATACAGAATATGATGAAATGATGCAATTACGAGATGATTTACGATACAGATTTTTCAAAAATACGGAGGCAATTGGTGATATTTCAACATATGTACCTATTAACTTGCATCGCGTATTACAATCCCAATTGATTAAGTTCAATATTGAGAATTATCATTTATCGGATTTGACACCTCAATATGTTATTCAGGAATACGATGCTGCAATGAAAGAGATTGTGAAATATTTACCAGAAAAGACTGAAAATTGGAAGTTATTTAAGGTGATTTTCAAATCCCTTTTGGCGTCTAAGCGTGTAATTAAAGAATATCGTATGAGCAAATTGGCTTTTGACAGTATTATTACATTAATCAAGGAGAAGATGATGTATGCATTGGTTAGTCCTGGAGAAATGGTGGGTATTATTGGTTCCCAAACACTTGGAGAAATTTCGACGCAGCTGACTCTTAACTCTGTAACTTATGAAACTGAAATTATTGTTCGCGATAGTAACAAACGCATTCGAAAATACCAAATTGGAGAATTTATTGAGCGTGAAATTAGGAAGTCTCATAAAGTTGATTATATGGATGATAAGGATACTACTTATGCTGAATGTGCTGAATATTTTGAAATTCCATCTTGCGACGAAGATGGTAATGTAACATGGAACCGTATTGAAGCGGTTACAAAACATCCAGTTATTAACAAGGATGGTAGTAATGTAATGCTTAAGATTACCACGGAAGAAGAACGCGAAGTTATTGCAACTAAGGCGAAATCGTTCTTAAAGTTGGTTAATGGAAAGATTATTGGAGTTGATGGAGATAGTTTGAAAGTGGGTGATTATTTACCTGTTAGTACGAAGTGCATTGATTTTGATGAAACTACAGTGCTTAATTTGAAGTGCATTTTACCACCCACTGAATATGTATATGGAAGTGAGTTGGAAAAGGCAAAGGCTGTTATGAATGAACATCATTGGTGGAAGAATCATGCAAATAAAACTTTTGTATTACCTCACAAGAGAAGTGATACGGTAGTTCAATTGGCTAGTGACCGAGTGCGTCCAGGGCGTAAGACAAAGAGTACTATTAAAGATGGAAATGTATATATGTTGCTGTCGAATTGTTGTGATTATAACATACCAGAAGTTATTGATTTGGATTACAATTTTGGTTATTTAATTGGAGCTTATTGTGCGGAAGGTTGTATGACACTGCATCAAATATCGATTTCGAATAATGATAGTTCTTATTATGGACCAATTGAAGAATTATGTAAGAAGTGGAATATTACGACGAAAGTTTATAAGAGTGAAAATAAGAATGAAGAAGGCTGGACTAGCCAAGATATTAGAATTTATAGTACTATTTTGTGTAGAATTTTGGAAAAACTATGTGGAAAATTGAGTCATAACAAGTTTGTTTCGGATTTGATTGTATTTTCGAATAAAACTTGTTTGCGAGGATTTTTGGATGCATATATTGGTGGAGATGGATGTGTAAATGGTAAAGGTAAAAATATTAGTATGTGTTCGGTATCAAAAAATATGTTAATTGATGTTCAACAAATATTAAATATTTTTGGAGTATATAGCAGAATATATAAACCACCTAAACAAGAATTTAATAATAGAGGTAGTTTAGATATTAAACAAATTTATCATTTAATGGTTGAGAATAGACAAGCATTTAAATTAGCAAATATAATTAATATGAATATTGATTACAAGAAAACAAATACGGAATTAATATTAAAACATACTCATACATATGAATATGGAAAAAAACATGTTAAAATTCCAAATGAAATTGATGGAGAAATTATTATGGAAGAACGAATTGATGGAAGTTTGATTGATGTTTTATTTGATAAAATTAAATCTATTGAGGAAGTTGAAAATACAACTAAATACGCATATGATTTAACGATAGAAGAAACACGAAATTTTAATATACTTTGTGGCATATGCGTGGTCGACACGTTCCACTTGGCGGGTATCGGTGCTGGTTCCGTGGTGATTACAGAAGGAATTCCTCGTTTGAGAGAGATTATTAATTTAACAAAGAACCTCAAAAACAGAAATATGAAAATCTACTTGAAAGAAGAGTATGCTACCAAAGATGGAGCAAAGAAGATTCAAGCAAAGTTTGCATATACTCAGTTAAAAGACATATTATCAAACACGGAAATTTTATATGACAACAAAAACGGTACTACTGACAAAGCTGAAGATATGGAGTTTATTAAGAGTTACAAAGAATTCGCAGATTTATTTGATATTGATAATATTGATGAATCAACTTTATCCCCTTGGATTTTACGCCTCACTTTTGACAAAGAAAGTTTAATGAATCGCAAGATTACAGTCCAAGAAATTCAAGAAACGATTAAAGAAAGCTACCACAATGATCAAGAAATTGATTGTGTGTATAGTGATGATAGCGCACATGATGTTGTAATGAGAATCAAGATTAAGAGTGATAACCAATCAAATTTCTTGGATTTCATTAAGGACTTTGAAAAACAACTTATTGAATTATCATTACGAGGTATTACTGATATTTATCAAGTTGAAATCGCAGATTCTAATATTATCAAGTTTCATCCAGATGGTGTTTATCAAGCAATAAAAGAAGTTGTATTGAAAACATCGGGTAGTAATTTGTTGGATATTTTAGCGGATGATGCTGTAGATGTTACTCGAACTGAAACCAATGATATTTTAGAGTTCTATGAAGTTTTTGGTATTGAAGCTACTCGAGAATTAATATACCGTGAATTGATGAAGATTTATATGTCGAATCATCCTAACCCACGACATGTTCAAATGTTGGCGGATATTATGACTTATCGTGGAAAACTAATGCAAATTGACCGTCATGGTTTGAATAAAAATCCGGAAATTGGACCAATTGCAAAGGCGTCTTTTGAGGAAGTTATGAATATTTTCACAAAGGCGGCTTTATTTGCGGAGAAGGATAATATGAAGGGTGTTTCAGCAAATATTTTTGCAGGACAGTTTTGTAAGTCAGGTACAAATGCATTTGAATTATTGATTGATGAAGATAAAATAAAAGAAATTATTGATATTCCGGAATATGTAGAACAAGAATTTAGCTCTACTTCGGTAAATACAATTGATAAAGTATATTCTGAATTGTATGAAGGTAAGGAAGATACAGAACAAGTAACGGAAGAAGATTTCGAATTTGGTTTTGGAATTGAAAATGCAAAAGAGTTTGATTTGGGTAAAACGCAACTTAAAAATACTGAAATAGTGAGTGAAAAAATTGGAAAAAAGAAAGAACATGAAATATTAAATAAGGAATTAAATTTTGAAAGTATGAAGGTTGAAGAACCAGAGTATTCTGATAATAATTTGATAAATTTTGAAAAAATAGAAGTGGAAAATCCTGATTACAATGAGAAAGAAGACGTTGTGAAAAAAGACAAAGAAAAAGACAAAGAAAAAGAAGATGAAAAACTAACTAAAAATATTACAGAAGAAGTAAAGCCTAAGAAACTACGGGTTTATAAGAAAAAATCAGATAAATAAAAACCGATAAATAAAAATTTAAATAAATATTAAAAATTATTTTTAAATAAAAATTTTATATTATTATAATAATATAAATGTCTAATTACTACGTTCTTGGTTATAAAAATGAACAAGGAACACATCCAAAAATTGTTAAAATTAACAATAGCACAGGTCCTCAGGGACCACAGGGTCCAATTGGACCAAAAGGTGTTACAGGTTCTACTGGGGCGACAGGAGCTACGGGCGTGACAGGATCGGTAGGTATGCAAGGAAATATTTTTAATACGATTACTAATCCAAATACAACACTTTTACCAGTATACGGAAGTACTGTTGGAATGACTGTTGCATCGAATTTAGCATATATACAAGGAAATTCGGTTGTTGTAGTTGATGCAACAAATCCTTCAGTAAATACCTTTGAAGGTAAGGTATTATCATATAGTGTAAATACTGGTTTCATGATTGTTAATACTTTAACTTCTATTACGGGATTTACTGGCCCTGTCACATCAAATTATAATGTAAATTTAGATGGTATTGATGGGCCGACAGGACCAACAGGTGCTACGGGTTCCACCGGAATAACGGGTGCTACAGGTGCTACGGGTGCTACAGGCCCGCAAGGGACTATTGGTCTGACAGGACCAATAGGTACTACAGGTGCTACAGGAGCCACTGGCGCTACGGGTGCTACTGGCGCTACAGGAGCCACGGGCGCTACGGGTGCTACTGGCGCTACAGGAGCCACAGGTTCTACGGGCGCCACGGGTGCTACGGGTTCTACGGGCGCTACGGGTGCTACAGGTTCAACCGGAATAACAGGAGCCACTGGCGCTACAGGCGCTACGGGTTCCACCGGAATAACAGGAGCTACTGGCGCTACAGGAGCCACGGGTTCCACCGGAATAACAGGAGCCACGGGTTCTACGGGCGCTATGGGTTCCACCGGAATAACAGGAGCAACAGGAGCCACAGGTGCCACGGGTGCTACAGGTTCCACCGGAATAACAGGATCAACCGGTTCTACGGGCGCAACAGGTGCTACAGGAGCCACGGGTTCTACGGGCGCTACGGGTGCTACAGGCGCTATGGGTTCCACCGGAATAACAGGAGCGACAGGAGCCACAGGTGCCACGGGTGCTACAGGTTCCACCGGAATAACAGGATCAACCGGTTCTACGGGCGCAACAGGTGCTACAGGAGCTACTGGCTCTACAGGAGCTACTGGCGCTACAGGAATAACAGGCGCTACGGGTGCTACAGGAGCAACAGGAGCAACAGGAGCAACGGGTTCTACAGGTGCAACAGGAGCAATAGGTCCTTTAGTAACAACTCTTACAAATAATACTGTTAATATTAGTGGTGGTGCAACAGGACAAGTCGAATTTCAAGCAAATTCTAATAATAATTATTTTAGTGCAGATAGCTATATAACAATTGTTGATGGAGCTATTAATAATACATCTTATTTTAAAATATTAACATTTGATTCAGCAACTCCTTATAAAGTAACTGTATTAAATATAGAAAGTGGAACAGCAAATATTATACCGAATAATTATGTAGCTCTTGTTGGACCGATTGGTGCTACGGGTGCAACAGGTGCAACAGGCTCGCAAGGGACTATTGGTATGACAGGCCCAACAGGTGCCACGGGAGCCACAGGTGCAACAGGCGCTACAGGATCCACCGGTTCCACGGGAATAACAGGAGCAACAGGAGCAACAGGCGCTACAGGAGCAACAGGCGCTACAGGAGCAACAGGCGCTACAGGAGCAACAGGCGCTACAGGAGCAACAGGAGCAACAGGAGCAACAGGAACCACCGGTTCCACAGGAGCAACAGGCGCTACAGGAGCAACAGGCGCTACAGGAGCAACAGGAGCAACAGGAGCAACAGGCGCTACAGGAGCAACAGGCGCTACAGGATCCACCGGTTCCACGGGAATAACAGGCGCAACAGGAGCAACAGGCGCAACAGGAGCAACAGGATCCACCGGTTCCACGGGAATAACAGGCGCAACAGGTGCAACAGGCGCAACAGGTACAACAGGTGCAACAGGTGTAACAGGTGCTACAGGCGATACAGGAGCAACAGGTGCAACAGGTGCTACGGGTGATACAGGTGCTACAGGAGCTACGGGTGCTACAGGTTCCACTGGAATAACAGGATCCACCGGAATAACAGGTGCTACGGGAGCCACAGGTGCTACAGGTTCTACAGGTTCTACAGGTGCTACGGGAGCCACAGGTGCTACGGGCGCTACGGGTTCCACCGGAATAACAGGTGATACAGGTGCTACAGGTTCATTTACTCCAACAGGTACTAATTATGGAGATTATGTATATTGGAATGGTTCTGGATGGAGTATAGGAGATAGTATAGTTAATATAGGAGCTAGTGCAGGAGCTAATTCAACAAGTGTTAATAGAATAGCCATTGGAAATAATGCAGGATTTACAGGACAAGGAAAATATTCAATTGCAATTGGTGATAGCGCAGGTCAAACATTACAAGGTTCATATGCAATAGCATTAGGACCAAGTTCAGGAAGTAATAGCCAAGGAACAGAAGCTATTGCAATTGGAAGTGGTTCAGGAAATATAGGTCAAAATCAATATTCAATAGCAGTCGGATACCAAGCCGGTCAATCAGCCCAAAACAGTAATTCTATTGCTCTCGGATATTATGCAGCACAAACATCACAAGGACAAAATTCAGTAGCAATTGGTTCAAATGCAGGAAATACTGCTCAAGGTACACAATCTGTAGCCATTGGATATAATGCAGCTCAAACATCACAAAGTACACAAGCAGTTGCAATTGGATTTCAGGCAGCTCAAACTTCACAAAGTACAAATGCTGTTGCTATTGGAAATAATTCAGGAAATGCAAATCAAGGTCAAAATTCAATAGCAATTGGTTATAATGCAGCACAAAATATACAAGGAAATAATGGTGTTGCAATTGGTTATAATGCTGGAAATGCAAATCAATCAGTACAAGGAATCGCAATAGGATATTATGCGGCTCAAACATCACAAGGAACTAATGGCGTTGCAATTGGTAATTATGCAGGAAATGTAAATCAGGGTCAAAATTCAGTAGCAATTGGAAACGGCGCAGGTCAAAACAATCAACCAGCTGGCTCAATTGTTTTAAATGCATCTGGTTCAGGTGTTACAGGTGTTGGAAGCGGATTTTGCGTAAATCCTATTAATAATAATGATGCTTTTTTAAATAATCTGTTATGCTATAATACAACAACTAATGAAATTTCATATAATACTCTTAAAACTTTCGTAATTGACCATCCAAATGATAAAAATAAATATTTAGTTCATGCATGTTTAGAAGGTCCTGAAGCAGGAGTTTATTACCGAGGTAAAGCAAAAATTACAAATAATAAATCAGTTACTATTATTCTTCCTGAATATGTCCAAAATTTAGCCTATGATTTCACTATTCAAATTACTCCTATATATAACGGAAATAATGAAAATATAACTTTTTATACATCAGAAGTTTCAAATAATTCATTTACAGTATATGGAAATAATACTACATTTTTCTGGACAGTATATGGTACACGAGGATTTATAGATGTTGAGCCAAATAAATCAGATGTAGATGTTAAGGGGTCAGGACCATACAAATGGATTTAGAAAATAATTTTTCTTTAATTATTTATTAAAATTCGTAAAAAATAATATATTATAATATTTTATAACATATTATGAAAAATTATTTAAAATCAATCGCTATTTTAACTAGTTTATTTATAAATCAGATTTTATCCATAAATTTACAAAAACCGCAATGTAATAAAAATATGCAAATTCTATCTTGTAAAGATTGCAAACATTTTATTTTAGATAAAGAAAATATAGAATTAGGAAAATGTGATATAACATATCTTACAAGTTTAGTTACTGGTCAAAAAATTTATAATTATGCAATACTTAATCGAATGAATCTATTAAATTGTGGACCGAATGGTAAATTTTATGAATATATAATTGATCCAATGAATATTTATTCAGATAACTTACAGAAAGATAATTCAATTTCAGCGGCTCCCAGTAGGGCTTGTCCCGGAAGCGGAGCCGCTGGAGTCTGGAGCTTGCGAAAGACCCCATGCAAAGAAGAATAATTTATATATTTTCTTAATTATCGGTCAATCGTTATAATTACTACTCTATATCCATTACTTTCTGCACGAATTGCAACTTGTCCAGTTTTATTATAAAAAATACCAGTTGATGCAATTATTCGTGTTACATTTGTACTATTTGGAGGAAAATCATCTGAATTATCTAAAGAATTCCATGAATATGAATAAGATATTGAACCACCTTCTAAAAAATATGTTGCATATTCTGTAACATACGTTTCATGATTATAACCTAAATTAGAAATTGAATCACTAAATGTGGCGTAACCAATTTTTTTACCAGATATGTCAAGTAATGGTACATAAGAACTAGTATCTTTAACATATCCTGTGAAGATTGCACCAAGGCCGTGAATATTACTTGGTTGAGGAAAAGATGTAGTGCTAATAATTGCTGTTTCTACATCAGATGTTTTGTAATTGAACGCGAGAGTTACCATTTATATATTTATATTTAGATATTAACTTTAATTTTCGACAAAAATAAATATTCTAAGTTAAAAACTACAAAAAAAAATAAATATATATGTATATATTTATTCTGATATGCATATAAATATTGAATATGTTATTCCGTTTGGAGGACAATGTTTTAGTGCAAATTTTTTAAAAGAAAATAATTTAAAATTAACTTCATATCCATTCGATTGGATTTTTACAAATCCATATGTTATATTAGATATGTTAAATGATAATTTTCAAAAATTCTTAAATAATGATTATTATGTATCAAAAAATCCTCATGATGAAAAAAACAAACATTCATTATATTTACCGGATTTATATATGTTCAATCATAGAAATCCAATAAAACATGAAGACCATTTATATCTTGAACGTTGTATTCAAAGATTTTATAATGTTATTCACAAGCCAGGAAAAAAACTATTTATTATGACAATATTATGCAATGAAATTAAAAATGAAATAGAACATATTCACAATTTAAAACGAAAAATGGATACTATGATTTCAAATTATGAAATAATATGTATTTTTCAAAAAAAGACTGGCTATCAAACGAAAGAAATACATACTTATGATAATTTAAAAGTAATTCAAATGACTACTATTTCTGATAGTGATGGACTTATGTTTATTAATAATGAGGACCATGAATTTTATAAAAATATTATATATAGTTTTTATAACTTTGATTTGAAGCCTATTGATTTTTAATTTATATTATTAAAAACACTTATATCAACACTATTATATGAATTAATATATTTTTGTATAATATCTTCGTCATCTAATATTAAATCAAAATGTCTAAAATTATAGTAATAATCAAGTGGAAAATCAACATATTTTTGAACAACTTTATAAACTGGCATTATTAATCCTTTTAATGGATCTAAATTATCATCATATTGAGCTAAAGGTATATTAAGTATTATTAATATAGAATTTGATATATAATGAAAAACATGTTTTGTAGGGTGATTCATCGAATAAAATAATAAATTCTTTTTAAAATTATTAAGTATAAAATCAGATGATTTTATAATATGAGTATTTTCATTTACAAAGTTATTATATTCATTTTCTCGAATAATTAAATTATGAATATTTTCATTTAATTTATTTGTCATATAATTATCATTCATTATTCCTTCATTATATAATGATTTGCGATATTCTTCTATTACAAAATTAAGCATATGTGACGAATATTTATCTATTCCTTGTTGTACTCCTTTTTTATAAGCCTTAACAACTGATACATCATGATAATCAAAAGGTTGTCCAAGTGCAACTCCATTATTAGAAATATATGTTATAAATTGATGATAAAAATCGAAATATAGCGATGGAAATAATACTTTTATGCAATGATGATTAACATGATTTAAAATACTTTTTGTGCTATATCTATAATTATTCTTATAGTTTTCGGAGATTGGTTGGATAATAATTAAATCTAATATTGGAAGGGTATTTGCATATAAAAAATTTATTTGGTCTTCATTCATATCATGAATATATGGGGTATGAACATATTGATATATTTGGGAAAAATATGGATTTGAAAGTAAAAATTTTGATAAAGTATCTGATTGACAATTTCCTATAATTGTAAATTTTTTAGGTGTCATTATATTAATTTAATATTTTTTTTAAATTAATAATACTATTTAAAAAATTTATTTTTTTACATATTTAAAAAATTTATTTTCTAGATATAAAAACATTACATTTATCATTATTTAGTGATATTGTATCCATCCATGTTTTAAATAATTTATTAATTTTTTTTTTATTATTTAATATTAGAATATATTTTTCTAATATAACATTTTCATTATTATTAATATAATATTTTTTTATAAAGTTATCATCAATAATTTTAAGTACATTTGAAAAATATAAATGAGATTTTTCAATAATGTCATCGTGTTCATTGTTAATACATATATAAATTGTCCATTCACATATATCACTATTTATAATCTTTGAAAAACTATCTTTATTAAAAACATAATTTTTATAAAGTATATCTTTTGTAAAATCTATATTTTTTATATGATTTTGTAAATTCAAAAATTTATAAACATCTTCGAATGTCGATTTAATTGAACTTTTTATTTCAATACATTTTTCAATAGTATATTTACCATGTTCTTCTGAGATAATAAGTCCATCAATTTCTCCTTTCATACTTTTAAAATTAATACTTTCAATATGTAATAATTTCAAAAAATTAATATTTGTTTCATAATAATATTTTTTCAGAGGCTCCCATGAGGGTTTTTCCAGGAAGTGATGCTGTTGGCTGATGGAGCTTGCGAAAGACTCCGTATTATTGATAGATTTCACATATGTTTTAATTATTTTATTTGCAACATGTTCTGATTTTTTACCAATTAAATCTCTTTGAATATTATTTAATTCTATTAATTTATGGTCAATACCATAAGACTCTTCAAAAATCATAAATTCTTTAATTATATTTATAAGTTGTTTCGAATATTTTTGAAAAATTTTATAACGATAATGAATACCATTTATTCCAATTACTATTCTAAGACATGTATGACAATTATAAAAATTACTTTTAATATTTTTATCATAAATTTCTCTAACATTTTTTATTGTTTCTAATAATATTTTTTTACGGTCTTTTATAATATTTAATAAAACATTTATTTTAAACATATATTTTCTAATATCAATATTAGGGAAAGTTTGGTGTTCACTTATTATTTTAATAATATTATTCATTTTTGTAATATATTCATTATATTTATTTTCTTCTCTAAATTTTAAAATGTATCTTGTTACTTTTACAAATTTTAAATAATTATTTTTTTCTATATATGATAAATTATAATGATTTATAATAAAATCTCTAAAATTTTCATAATTAGAAAAATCATTTATTTTTGATATATATTTTGGAGTTAATTGTATAAAATCTTGTTTAAATAAATCATTTATTGAATCCATAGAAATATATATTTACCTAAATTTTTAGATGAGACTAATTAGGTATTTACTACATATATTTTATGTAGTAATTATTTTATATTGGTTAATTTTTTATAAAAAATTTATTAATTAATTTCAGCGGCTCCCAGGAGGGCTTGGAGATATTCAAGACCTCCTGGGAGCCGTTGTAACATAGAATAAGATATTTATTTATTTTTAAACTATTTTTATTTTCTAAACTATATATATATATGGTTAATTCTTCTTTGTATAATACAATATATAAAGGAGGTTCGTTAAACAAAATAAATAAAAATTTATCAAACAGCAGCTTAATGTCACTATTAAACGAAAAAAAAGGATTTTTATCTAAAGTTTTTTTAAATCTCATTTTTCAATTATTAGTAACATTTGTCGTCGCGTTTAATATTAATGCGCAAATATTAAATAAAAATATGTATTTCTGGTTACTTATACTATTCCAATTTTTAATCATAGTTGTATTAGCATTTGTTCCAATGCACCCAATGATTAAATTTTTATTAATGACTATTTTTTCAGCATGTTGGGGTCTAATTTTTGGAAAAATAAAAGAAGTAGTTTCTCCAGAAATTATAAAAACCGCTATTTTAGGTGTTTTAGCTATATTTGTTAGTATGTTTGTTATAAGTTTGTTAATGTTAACAATGGGTCTTAAATTAGGGTTTGGTTTTGGTTTATTTCTATTTTTTGCACTCTTATTATTAATTGTATTAAACATTGTTCTTTTTTTTATGAATAAACAAGATACTTACCACAAAATTATTGCAACAATAAGTATTATATTATTTTCATTTTATATTATTTATGATACTCAAACTATATTACAACGAGATTATTATGGAGATTTTATTACTGCATCCATGGATTATTATTTAGATGTAATGAACATTTTTATTAATTTGATTGATTTACAGCAAAATTAAAAATCTCTAAGTATGGAACCCAGTGGCTCTGCACACCCTGCAACCCCTCCTATGTATTAAATAAATTTTACAAAACTATTCTTTAAAATTGAGGTACTGGTGGATATAGCTAAAAATCTCTAGATTTCCGAATAACATTTAATTGTTTCATCATATTATTTATATAAAAATTACTATATAATCCCATAGTATTTTTTATATAAAATATCATTGCATCTTCATCATATCCATAATTATAATATATTTGATATAAGTGACCAATAGTTCTAATATTTTTATCTTCTAATTTCATTCCAGAACTATATCCTCCAAGAGAACTTATTGGTGATTCAAAAATTTTTGGATCAAAAAGACTAGCACGCGTATATTTCGATAACAATGGTATAATTTCATGTTTTTTAGCTTCAAATATTTTATACATACATGTGGTATCAGCTAATGCACAATGAAAGTTAATAGATTCATCATGACCGCATATTTGTTCAAAAACTGTAGCTAGTTTAAAATTGGGTTTAATCGTCGGATACAATTCTTTTATAAGAGGAAATAAATCAACAAAATACCAATTACTTGGCATTTTTATATTTACAGTTTTAAAATTATTTTCAAGAATGATTTGGTCATATCCGAAATTATTATAAGCAATTAAATAAACATCTTCTCGTTCAAATTGTTTTCGTAGCGTATCTTTCATTAATTCACATAAATGTTGTGTTCCAATAGCGTTGTTTTCTTGTAGTTTTTTCAAATCAATTCCATGAATTTGTGTTCCATCAATACGATTATCAAACGGATAAACATATTGATTCAATAATAATGTTCCGTCTATATTTATCATCGAAATTTGCATAATTCCAGTAGTATAGTAATCTAATCCATTGGTTTCTAAATCATAAAAAATGTAATTCATTTTAATTTTTTTTATATAAATCTTTTTTATAATATATATTACTTTTGTTTTAAGTATAAAATATATTGTTTATAGGTTGGATTTTGAGTGGTATCAATTCCTCCAGAAATCGGGAGCTTGTGCATGATTTCTGACGGAGTCTTTCGCAAGCTTACAATTGTTGGAGTTCTATCGTATGATTTGTCTTCTTTACATTCTGTTATAGTAATTTCACCATATTTTATAGTAATATCTAACATATTTTTAATTATACATACAGCATTTAATAACGTTTCATTAAATTTGGAATTTAAGATATTATCACCATAACCATGAAAAATTATATAGTTTTCATCTATATTTATATGAAAATTAATTTTATATGTATTTTGAATTGTAGTTTCTAATTCTAATAAATGATCTTTTTCTAAAATTTTATTTGCTTCTAAATGTCCCTCAAAAAGAATAATATATAAATCTTTTTCTAAATCATGTTCTGTCATTATTAATATATTTTTTATATTTTTAAATGTATATTTTATTTTTGATTAATAATTTTTCAATTTTATTTTATTTGATAATAATATATGACTCAAGTTTTTTTATATAAAAATATAAATAAATTAGAATTACTTGATATAGTAGAAATAGAATATGGTTATGTATTGGTTGAAAACTTTCGCAAGCTCCCACAACCTTCTGTAAGTTATGTGGCTCCGCATGCGGGAACCGGTGAAAGTTATGACAAAGACGATGGAAACTTATATTCATTTGGTCATCCATCATGCAAGACAAGCAAACGAATGTGTAATCAAGCTCTTCAGCGGCTCCCAGTAGGGCTTGTCCCGGATGCGGAGCCGCTGGACTTGCTGCATGCTGATGGAGCTTGCGAAAGACTCCAGAACTCTTCTGTAAAAATAAATATAGATAACAAATATAATAATACAATATTACATGGAAAAATTATAAAATATAATATGAAAATAGAAGATATCGTTAAAAATATAGAGAATCCTGATAAATATATTTTAGACCTAATATGGGTAAATAAATTAGGCGGAGGTCTATCTAAAACATATATTATTTATTAAGAGAAGGG
>TBL_comb47_HYPODRAFT_10003446_pt1 | contig 18723 bp, 16 predicted proteins | sample TroBogypolimnion_40_FD_10682 | JGI IMG/M metagenome (IMG submission 10682)
CGGTGAGGGTGGCGGCAGCGGGAGATACGGACTCCTCCCCCCCCGCATTCTGACGAATGCGCCTACGGGGCGCTTATGCGCCGCCGCACCCCGTAGGCGCGTTGGTCACAACGCGGGCGGTGATGGCGGCAGCAGCGGGAGATACGGACTCCTCCCCCCCGCATTCTGACGAATGCGCCTACGGGGGGCTTATGCGCCTCAATGCGTCACGCGCATGGGCATGAGGACATAGAGGAAGGTGCCTTCGATGCGCAGCACGCCGGGACTCATTTCATCGATGAGATCGAGATAGACGTCGGTGGTTTCCAGCGCGCGCAGCGGGGCCTGCAGGAATTCGGGGTTGAAGGCGATCTGCATCGGCTTGCCCTGATAGATGACATCCATCGACTCCTGCGCCTCGCCGACATCCGGCGAGTTGGCGGTGACCTCGATTTGGTTTTCGCTGAACACGAGTTTGACCGAGTTGGACTTGTCGGAGGCGAGCAGGGACACGCGGCGGACGGTTTCGAGCAAGGCCTCGCGGGAGATGATGACCCGTTCGAGGGCGTCGCCGGGGATGACCTGGCGGTAGTTCGGGTAATTGCCCTCGATGAGTTTGCTGGCGAGCAAGCTGTCGCCGATGGTGAAGGACACCTGGTTGTCGGTGAGCTTGACGATGACCTCGCCGGTGTCGCCGAGCAGGCGCTGGAGTTCCTGCACGGCCTTGGTGGGGATGATCACGTCGGTTTCGTGGGAAGCGGGGAATTCCAGGTCGCTATCGACCATGGCGAGGCGGCGGCCATCGGTGGCCACGAGGGTCATTTTGCCATCGCGGAAGGAGGCGAAAATGCCGTTGAGCACATAGCGGGTTTCATCCGAGGAGATGGCGTAGGAGGTTTTGCGCAGGCCGTCGCGCAGGACTTGCTGCGGGATGCGAAACTCCTTGGAACCCTGGAAATCGGGCAGCGGCGGAAATTCCGCCTCGCTCAGACCGATGATTTTGAAAAACGACGGACCACTGCGGATCGATGCGTGGTTCTTGGCATCCACCGCAACCTCGACCTCACTGGTGGGCAATTCGCGCACAATGCTCACCAGGCGCCGGGCGGGCAGCGTGGTGGCCCCCTCCTTGTCGATCTGGGCTTCCGCCGAACCGGTGATGCCCACGTCGAGATCGGTGGTGGTGAATTGGATGCGGCCGTCCTTGGCAACGATCAGGACGTTGGAAAGGATCGGCAGCGTGGTGCGCGAACTGACAACGTGCTGAACCTTTTGCAGGCCATCGAGAAATGCTTCCTTGGAGATACGAAACTTCATTGGTGTTTACCCGTAGTGAGTTGCGAGGAAGTTTCCGCTTTCCGACCGGTTTGGCAAGCATTCTTTAAGAATCCGAAAGAACTTTTCCGGATTCTCCCGTATTTCGGGGGCTAGCGGCGCAGTTGGGACTCGATCCTGGCGAGGGTTTCCTTGAGTCCCGGGGCCTGCTCGACCTGGGCGTGGACCTTTTTGCAGGCATGGATGACGGTGCCGTGATCGCGCCCGCCGAAGGCTTCGCCAATCTCCATGAGCGAGCCTTTGGTCAGGGCGCGGCTCAGGTACATGGCCACCTGGCGCGGAAAGGCGATGCTGGCGGGTCGGCGGCGGCTGGTCATGTCGGCCAGGCGCACATCGAAGTGCTCGGCGACGGCGCGTTGGATCGTGTCGATGCTGATCTGGCGGCTGGCCTCCTCGCGGATGAGGTCGCGCAGCAGGTGCTCGACCTTGTCCACGGTGACGCTTTCGCCGGCGAGGGAGGCGAAGGTGGCCACGCGCATCAGCGCGCCTTCGAGTCGGCGCACGTTGGTGCAGATGTTTTGGGCGAGGAACTGGAGCACCGATTCATCGACGCGCACTTTCCAATCGCTGGCCTTGCGCTTGAGGATGGCCATGCGCGTTTCCATCAGCGGCGGCTGCATCTCGACGGTCAGCCCGCACTCGAAGCGCGACACGAGGCGCGGCTCGAGGCTTTTGATTTCGCAGGCCGGCCGGTCGGAGGTGAGGATGACCTGGTTGCGCCCGTCCAACAGGGTGTTGAAGGTGTGGAAAAACTCCTCCTGGGAGCGCTCCTTGCCGGCGAGGAATTGCACGTCGTCGATGAGCATCACCTCGGAATGGCGGTAGCGGCGGCGGAATTTCTCGATGTCGCCGCGGCGCACCGCGTCGATGAACTCGTTGGTGAAGCGCTCGCAAGTTAGATAGACGACGCGGCAACCGGGATGGCGGCGCAACAATTCCTGGCCGATGGCTTGCATCAGGTGGGTCTTGCCCAGGCCCGAACTGCCGTGGATGAATAGCGGATTGTAACGAATGCCGCTTTTCTTGGCGATCGCCTCGCTGGCGGCATGGGCGAATTGGTTGTTGGCGCCCACCACAAAGCTGGCAAAGGTGTGGGAGGGATTCAAGCCGGCGCTCTTGACGCGCTTGTCCAGCGCATCGCCCTCCAGCGCGCCGGCCTTGGCCGCGGCCCGCGCATGCGACGAAGAGCCATTGGCGGAGTGGCCGTGGGCGTGGGGCGAGTCGGGCTCTTGGTTTGCGCCGAGGACGATTTTGACCTCGCGCACACCCTCGAAGATGCCGCTGACGGCCATGCTTAGCTCGGGCAGGTAGTTGGTTTCAATCCACACCTGATGGATTTCGCCGGGCACGGCGACCGCGGCGATGCCATCGTCGTTGCCGATCCAGCGGGCGGCGCGGAACCAGCGTTGGAATGCGTCGTGGCCCACTGCGGCGCGCAGTTCCACGCACACCTCCTCCCAGCGTTGGAGGTCGGCCGGCGATGGGGCCAGGTTGTCTTCGTTGTCGGGTGAGGGAACTGGGGTGGGTGCCATTGGGTCGGGGAAAGGGATGAGGGATTGAGAAAACGAGGGCGTGAGCGGCGAGCTTTGAATTGAGCCACACCCGGTGTGGCAAAATTGGCCCGAAGCCAAGACTGACCATTGGCATTTGTCATGAGAAAACTATTTTGCGCCGGTCTAGCAAAAACGACGGCTGTGTCCCTTTCCACAGGGGTTCCACAGTGGAAGTTTTTTTGGGCTTGACCTGCGAAATACTTCGCTTCACCGAAGCATCAATCTGCTTGGCAGGCCGTGATTTTGCGCATGCGCTTGAAATCAAGGCGCATGTGAATTTGAGGAAGGGTGGAATGATTTTGTTTTGTGAATTCCGGCGCACCCGTCGCGTTGCTCGGGGGACAGTGAACCAACCCCGGTGTTGCGAGGAATCGTGGCAAGGGAACCGCTGATTGCACTGAGTCACACTGATGGCACTGAGGAGAATTCCCTGATTGTTTCAACTCACGGAGAGTCGCTTGCGCAATCCGCTCCAGCGGCAGTCCGGTGATCCGGGCGATGATTTCCGCTGCGATGCCTGCCGCTTGCATTCCCGCCGCCGTCTCCAGCAGGGTTTCGGCCTTGCCCTTGGCCACGCCCTTGGCGAGTCCCTCGGCGAATTTCCCGCGCAGCAGGCTCAGACATCCTGATCCGTGCTGGAAGAACGGTGGGATTTTGGGAAACCGGATGGGCCCATCTGAATCCGGGCAGGATACCCGGACCACGGTGGCGCAGGCATCCTTGCCCGCTGCCAAGCTGCTGATAAGCTCAGCCATTTTCCCCTGGGATGAACGCTGAGTTCCGAACATAGCTGTCATTTGTTTACAGCGCCTAAGGTCGTGGTGCCTCAGGACTCGCGCAGGCCTGAGGCGATGGGCAGGCGCGCGGCGCGCAGCGCGGGGAACAGGCCGCCGACGATGCCGATGAGGGTGGCGCAGGCGACGGCCTTTCCTAACAGGACGGGCGTGACCCGGAAGGCGAAGGTGACCTGGCTGAATGTCTGCCAGTTGATGGTGGAGGCGCGGTAGCCGTCGAATAACAGAAAGGCCGCCGCCGCGCCGAGCACGCCGCCAAGGATGGACAACACCACCGACTCGACCAACACGGAAAACACCACCGGCCCCGCGCCGAAGCCCAAGGCCCGCAGCGTGGCAATCTCGCGGGTGCGCCCGGCCACCGCGCTATACATCGTGTTGAGCGCGCCGAACAAGGCGCCCAGTCCCATCAGCGTGGCGATGAACACGCCGATGGTGGTGATGAACTTGGTGACCGCGGTGGATTGTTCCTCATAGAAATCCGACAGGCGCATGACCTTGACGTTGAGCTTGGGATCGGTGGTCAGCGCATCCTTGAACTGCTGGAACGCCGCCGCGGAAGTCAGTCTAACATAAACGGCCTGGAAGCTGTTGTTGCGGTGATAGGCGGGTTGCAGCACGGCGGTGTCGGTCCAGATTTCCGACTCGGCGATGCCGCCGTTGGCGGTGAAAATGCCCACCACCTCCCAGACGTTCTGGCCGACCCTGATTTGCCTGCCGATATCCAATCCGCCGAATGCCCGCGCCGCGCCGGCACCGACCATCACCTCGTTGCGGCCGGTGGCAAAGCGCCGGCCCGCCACCATTTTGATATTGCCGCGCACATCGAAGGCGCCCTGCTCCACGCCGCGCAACGGCACGTTGGCATCGGTGCCGGTCGAACGCTTCGGCAGGTTGATGATGACAAACAACTCCGCCGAGCTCAGCGGTCCGGCCGCATTGCGGGCGACGCCCGGCGCGTCGCCAATGGTGCGCGTGGCGTCGCGCTCCAGGCCGCTGGTCATCTCGCTGTCCGCGCCGCTACGCAACACCACCGCGACATCCGGCGAACCGGAAACCGTCATCGCCCGGCGGAAGCCCTCGGCAATCGCCAGCACTCCCACCAGCACCCCGACCACCCCGGCGATGCCGACGGCCGCGGTGATCGCCGCGGCCTTGCGCTCGGGCAGCGAGCGGAGGTTGTACCAGGCCACGGAAAACAGTTGGGTCAGTGCGGACATGTGAGTGATGTGAAATGATTTCTAGCCGCCCCGGCGCAGCGCCTCGGAAATGCGCAAGCGCATCGCCTGCCACGCGGGCAGCGCGCCGGCGGTTAGACCCAGCGCCACGGCCAACACGGCACCGCTGACCAGGGTGGCTGGCGGCAGGAACAACACCGGCAACAAGCCGGGGACGGGATTGCCCGAGGCGATGATCAGCCAGGCAANGCCGAGGCCGCTGAAGCCGCCGAGCACGGCAATGCAACACGACTCTATCAATACCAGCAACAACACCAGGAAATTGGAAAACCCGATGGCCTTGAGCACGCCGAGTTCCTCGGTGCGTTCCCGCACGGATTGGCCCATGGTGTTGCCCGCCACCAACAGGATGGTGAAGAACACGGCTCCGACCACCGCCATCACGATCGAGGCAATGTCACCGATCTGTTGCGCAAAGCCCTGGGCGAAGGCCCCCTCCGGCTCGGTCTTCGTTTCGTACGGCGAGTTGGCGAATTCCCCATCAATCGTGGCGGCGATCTTCGCGGCGCTATCCGGATCGGCAATGCGTACGGTGTACCAGCCGACCTGGCCCTTTTCGCGTTGGCGGGCCTCCTCGAAATAATCATAGCGGAAAAACAACTGGCTGGTGTCGGTGCCTTTCTTCGCGCCGTCGAAGATGCCGACGATGTCGAATTCCCATTGTTTCTGGCCGGTCGGTTCGCCCCAGATGGGCGAGCGCAGCGGGATGCGGTCGCCGATTTTCCACTTGAAGCGCTTGGCCGTGGCGCGCCCGACCACCGCGCCGGTGCGGGTGTTGAGCCAGGCCTTTTTCTCGGCGTCGCTGAGGACGAATTCCGGGAACATGGCGCAAAACTCCGCGGGCTCGACCGGCATGTTAGGAAAGAAGTTCTTCGGGTCCTGATAGATGCCGCCGAACCACGTCTGGTGGCACACCGCCGCCACCCCGGCCACCCCCTGGATGCGCGCCTTGTAACTTTCCGGCAGGGTCTGGATCAGCGACACCTTGTGGCGCACGATGAGCCGGTCCAAGCCCGCCATGCTGACTCCGCCGCTGAGGGCCTGTTTGAGCGCGCCGAGGAAGCCAAACAACATGAACGCGATGAAAATGGATAGAAACGTCAGCGCCGTGCGCAGCTTCTTGCGTTTCAGCCCGGCCCATACCAGAGGAAGGAATTTCATGCCGCCGGGTGCCTCAGGCGGTTGGGGTGTTAGAGAGCTGGCCCTTGTCCAGATAGACCGTGCGGCTGGCGCGGGCCGAGGCATGCGGGTCGTGGGTGACCATGATGATGGTCTTGCCATGATCCTTGTTGAGCGATTGGAGCAAGGTGAGGATTTCGTCGCCCGACTTGCGGTCGAGATCGCCGGTGGGCTCGTCGCACAGCAATACCGTCGGATCGGTGACGATGGCGCGGGCGATGCCCACGCGCTGTTGCTCGCCCCCGGAGAGCGTGCGCGGGAAATGCTTCGCGCGGTTGGTTAGCCCGACGGCCTCAAACGCGGCGGCCACATGCTGGCGGCGCGCCGCCTTGTTCAGGCCGGTTAGAAGCAAGGGCAGCTCGACGTTGCGCTCGGCGCTGAGCGCCGGCAGCAGGTTGTAGAACTGGAACACAAAGCCGATGTGCCGGGCGCGCCAGGCCGCCAGTTGTCGGTCGGACAACTGGTCCACGCGGTCCGCGCCGATCTGGACGGTGCCGGTGGTGGGGCGGTCGAGGCCGCCGATGAGGTTGAGCAGGGTGGACTTGCCGGAGCCCGACGGGCCCATCAGGGCGAGGAACTCCGCGTCGTTGACCGCCAGCTCGAGGCCTGATAGCACATGCACCTCCTCGGCGCCGCGCTTGAAGTTCTTGGTGACGTCGCGGATTCTAACAAGCGGTTGGCTGGAGGCACTCATCGGGTGGATTCTACGGTGACGGCACTGCCGTCGCTTAGGGTGGCGGGCGGATTGAGCACCACGGTTTCGCCTTGGATCAGGCCGGCGCTGAGGGTCACTTCCGTTTCGTTAGAACCGGCGACGGTCACCGCGCGGCGTTCGGCCCTGCCGTTGGCGACGACCCAGGCGATGTCGCGGCCGGCGATGGATTGCACGGCGGCCTTGGGCACGGCCACGGTGTTGGTGCCCGCGGCGGGTTTGGCCGGCGCGGCGGGTTCCTCGGCTTGGAAGGCGACTTTCACGCCCATCTCTGGCAGGATGCGCGGGTCGAGTTTCTCGAAGCCCACCCGCACCTTGACGGTGGCCTTCTGGCGGTCGGCGGTGGGAATGATGGCAATCACATGGCAGGGGATCTTCCATTCCGGATAGGCATCCAGGGTCGCCTCCACCGCTTGGCCGGGCTTCACCCGGTTGATGAAACTCTCGCCGACGTCCACCTCGATCTCTAGCGAAGCCATGTCCACCAGGGTGCAAATCCCGGTGCGGGTGAATCCGCCCGAGGACATCGGTGAGATCATCTCGCCGGGCTGTGAGTCCTTGGTGGTGACCACGCCGGCGAAGGGCGCGCGGATGATGGTGTCGTCCACCTGCTGTTTCCACTGGTCCACCTGGCGTTCCGCGACGACGACCTCCGCGCGCTGGCGCACGAGTTTCGCCTGTTGGATGCCGGCCTCGGCCTCCGCCTTGCCCACGTCGGTTAGACTGACGGACTTGGAGGATCCCAGCGCGGTGACACGTTGCAATTCGGCGGCGGCGAACTTCGCCTGCGGCTCGGTTTCCGTTAGATTGAGTTTGGCCGCGGCGAGTTGCGCCTCGGCGAGGTGCAAGCCGCTTGCCACGTTGGAGGCGTCGAGTTTGGCTAGGACCTGATCCTTTTCGACTTTCATGCCCTCTTCCACCATGATTTGAGCCACCTTGCCGGTGATCTTGGAGGAAACCGTCGCCTTCAGGCGCGTCGTCACATAGCCGGATGCGTTCAACAGGGTGCGCCCGCCGCCACCGCCATCCGCGCTTGGCACTTGCACGGTGGCCGTTTTCACCGATATGCCGCTGGCCCGGGTGAGCCACCAGGCGCCAGCCACCGCGCCTAGCAAGAGCAGCGCAAGCAGCCAGCGCCAGCCACCGCGCCGGGGCGTCGGCGCAGCCTGTGAGCGGTCGATGCGCAAGGCATCAAGGTTGGCGGGCGAGGGGGGCATGGGGCGGACTTGCTTGGCTTTGACATAACCCCGGCGTCCCGCAGTGCCAAGGAGATTTTTTTTGCCGCGGAGTGCGGGGGCTTGCTCTGACAACTACCCATTGTATGCGGTCAAAACCTGGCTTGGCCATTGAAACGACAGGCTGGAAGCCCGTCGGCCAAGGCAGGCAGGATGCCCAATACGGTTTACTTAGGCGATGCAGGAACGAGGCAGGAAGAGGCGGCGGGCAAGGATGCCCGCGCCCCAGGTGGCCTGGGCATCCTGCCCGGAGCCTCTGTTCAAACAGCCAAGGGTGCTAAATAAACCGTATTGGGCAGGATGCCTGTCCTCCTGCCTCATGGCTTCGGGGGTTTCCAGTTGGGAAACTCGGTTTGGAGTTGGCGGCGGTATTTCTCGGCACCGGCGCTGTCGCCCTGCTTTTCGAGGATGGCGATGAGCTTGAAGAGCGCCAGCGGCTTGAGGTCCTTGTCATCGTGAAACTCGACGACGATGATGTACTCGGCAGCGGCCCCGGCGAGGTCGTTGGCGAGCAATTTGAGGTCGCCGGAAAGAATGCGCAGGCCGGCGTTGGTGCGGCCCTGGGGGCGCAGGGCGAGGGCTTCGTCGGTGGCGCTGCGGGCGTCGGCGGGGCGTTTGAGGGCGAGCAGGGCGCGGCCGCGATCCAACAGGCCGTCGGCCTTCCAGCCGGGATTGTCCTCGACGTTGAGGACGTTGGTGGTGGCGGTTAGGGCGCCTTCGGCATCGCCGGTTTCGAGGCGGGCTTTGGCGAGGTAGCGCCAGACTTCCTTGGGGGTTTCGCGGGGTTCCTGCGGATTGGCGACGAGGGAGAGGAAGCGCGCGGCGGCGGCGAATTCGTCGGCGTTGTAGGCTTGCATGCCGGCCCATTGCAGGACCTGTTCGGGAATGTCGGAGTCGTATTTGTCCTTGATGGCCAGATCGATTTCGGTGGCGAGGTTGCGAGAGTCCTGCGCCGCGAAATACCCCAGCGCCAGCAGCAGCCCGGCGTGTTTGGCATAGGTGTCGGGGCGCAGGCTGCGGGATTTTTCCAGATAGGGAATGGCCTCCTTGGACGCGTTGGTTTTGGTCAGGCCCTGGCCGATCCAATAGTTGGCCTCGGCCTCGAGTTTGGGACTGAGGCCTTTGACGTTGGCGAGCAGGCCCTTGTAGCGGGTGATCATGTCCGGCAGGTTGCCCTCGGTGCGGCGCATGCGGGCGCTTTCCAGCCAGGCGAAGGAGGCGAGTTCCGGCGGCGAGTCGGCGGCGGTGAGCCGGTCGAAATCCTTGATGGCCTTGGCCGGTTCGGCGTTGGCGGCATAGGCGCTGGCGCGCTTGGCGATGGCCGAGTGCAGCCGCGGGTCGCTCGGGTACTTGCTGATGAAATCATTGAACGAGCGGATCGCCCCTTGCAGGTCGCCGGCATCCGCCAGACACCAGCCGCGCTGATAGTAGAGGCCCGGACGGTTTTTCTCGCTGATGCGCGAGGCGCTGATTTGAGTGTAGAGCTTGGCGGCGGCGGGCAGATCCTTGTTAGAGAAGAGGGTTTCCGCCTTCATCAGCATCGCGGTGTGGATGCGCGGGTCGTCGGGCCGCGATTTGTGATAGAGTTCGAGGAACGCGTCCACCTGATCGGGCAGGTGGCGGCCTTCGATCTGGAAAAAGCACAGCAAGCGGTAGTAGGAGGCCTGGAAGGCGAGGTCGTGCTGGGGATCGACGAGGCGTTCGACCTCGCGAAAGTAGGTGAGCGCGTCGTTGGGTTTTTTCAGGCGCATGTAGGAGCGCGCGACCATCATCAGGCGGGTGGCTTCCTTTTCGCCCTCCGCCTTGAGCGCGATGTCGCGGAAATCCGCGATGACCTTGGCGTAATCCTTGTTGGCGAAATGGCTGGCCATCAGCGCGGTCTGCGCGTCGAGGCGGAACGCCTCCATGCCCGGGGTGGTCATGATCATGTTGAGGTATTTCTCGGCGAGGGCGGGTTGCTCGAGTTTGGTGGCACTGAGGGCGGCGTGCAGAGCGGCCTCGCCACGCAGCTTGATTTGGCAGGGCGAGGCGGCGATTTCCTCGTAGAAGGCCAGCGCCTCGGGGAGTTTGCCGGCCTTGGCGGCGAGGTGGCCGAGGGCGAGTTTGGATTGCGGCGCGAACAACACGCCGGCGGGATCGGCCACGACCTTTTGGAAGTCGCCGATGGCGTCGCGATCCTGCCCGAGCATGCGGTAACAGGTGCCGGCGAAGTACAGGCCGCGGGCGCGGTCCTCGGGCTTGGCGGCATTTTTGGCGAAGATATCAAACAGCGGTGCGGCCAGGTTGTACTCGGTTTTGTTGTAGTGGTCGGCGGCGAGCGTGTAGGCGGCGGCGGCGGCCCATTTGCCCTTGCCATAGCGGTTGAGCAGGGTGTGGAAACAGCGTTTGCCCTCATCCACCTGGCCGCCCTGATAGTAGCTGTTGCCCAGATACCACCACGCCATTTCGGCATTCGGGTGGTTGGGGAAATCGTTCAGATAGCCGGTGAAAATGACCGCGGCGCGCTCGAAGCTGGCCTGGCGGTTTTCCGGGGCGGTGCTGCTTTGGGCGGCGTCGTAGAGGTTTTTGCCGCGGGCGAACAGATCGTTGCCGGCGTCCGGGCGCAGGCTCGGATCGACCACCGGTTCGGCACGCGGGGTTTGGGCGCACAGCGTGCCGCAAGCGACAACGAGAAGGGCAAGAAGGAGGCGGTGCATGATTGTTAGAATGGTGGCCTCACGCGGCTGGCGGCCACGGTCACTTGGCGGGTTCGGGGCGTTGGGTGGCGAAGGAGATGTTCCAAATGCCGGATTTCTGGCAGGTGTCGATCACTTCGACGATGCGCTGGTAATTCACGTTGCCATCGCCGCGGATGCGCACCGGCTGGTTCTTGTACTGTTTGGCCACGGCGCTGAGCTTTTCGCGCAGTTGGATGAGCGTCACGCTGCTGCCTTCCACCTTGACCGAGCCGTCGGCGAGGATGTTGATGATGATCTCACCGCGCGCGCGGTTTTTCTGGCTGCCTTCCTCGGCGGTGGGCACCGACACCGACAACTCGGTTTCGGAACGGGTGAACTGCCAGGTGATGATGAAAAAGCTCAGCAACAACAACAGGATGTCAATCATCGGCGCCAACTGCATGGCGATGGGCGGGGGCTGACGGCTGGCGAATTTCATCCTCTGATAGAGTTAGATCCCGTGCAGGTCCGGGCGGTCGCCGACCAGCGGGGAGGCGGCCGGCACCGCGTAATGTTCGCGGGTGCGCTGGGTCGGCGGCGTGTAGGACGCCACCGGCTGACGTTCGAACTGGGCATGGAGCAGGGCGATCAGATGGGTGGCGGCGGCTTCCAATTCGGAGATGTATTTTTGCACGCGACCGCGGAAAATCGAGTAGAACGTGAGGGCGAGGATACTGATGGCCAAGCCGCCGGCGGTGGCGATGAGGGCTTTGGACACGCCCTCGGCCAGGCCCATTTGGCGCACGCCCTGGACTTCGCCGGCGGAGATTTCGATGAACGCCTCGATCATGCCGAGCACCGTGCCGAGCAAGCCGACCATCGGTGCGATGGAACCGATGTCTGCCAGATAGGCGATGCGCGAAGTGAGCATGCCCGCCTGGCGCGAGCCTTCGGTTTGGGCCACCTCGCGGATGTTGTCAAACGAGTTGCCGGGATTGGTCGAGATGAAGGTGAGGGTTTTCTGGGTGATGCGGGCGATGCACTCGTTGCGCCGCTGGCTGAAGGCGATGAGGCCCAGGTAGTCGCGCTTGCGGATCATCGCCTCGGCGGTGTGCATGAAATGGTCGCTGACGATGGCGTTGCGCCGGATGGTTAGGAGATAGATCAGAATCAGCAGCACGCCCACCACCGAGAGCAGGGCGAGCGGATAGACCATGATTCCGCCGGCCACCACGACGTCGAGGAAGTTCTTGGTGGGGTGAGGCGCGGCGGTGCCGGCGAGGGGCGCGGCGGCTCCCGCCGCGGACGCGGATAGCAAGGAGACGTACATCCCCGCAGCAGTCAATAGGCGGCAATTCATGAGGTTCGGTGCGCCAAGACTAGCGCACTGCCGCCCCAACGCAAGCCCCGCCTTGGGCCGATTCGCAATAAGTGGCTCGCCTTGGCATGGCGGAAGCCTCAGGCCCAGTCCGACGTGCGTTGGGGCACGACTGCCGAAGACTACCCCGGATTAAGGGATTACACGGATTACACGGATGAAGATTTCGGGTTGGGGTGGATTGGAGTGCCGGGGCCATGCGGGACGAAGACCACCACAGATGAAGAGGATTACACGGATTACACGGATTGAAGACAGATCTGGGTGAAGACATCCCTGACTTCATCTTCATCTGTGGAATCTGTGGTTCTTCTTCCCCCCGATCCATTCCAACCCTCCAATCTGCCCCACCCCAAGTCTTCCTCTTCAATCCGTGAAATCCGTGAAATCCGTGAAATCCGTGAAATCCGTGAAATCCGTGGTTCATGAACCCCGATTGACCCCGACCATGGACATTTGCCCGCGGCTCACCCGCCCGTAACGAGCCCGATTAAGGCCACGGCGGGACGATTTTTCCGGGTTTGCGCGGTTTTCATTTCCAGCGAGCGCGTGTTCAGTAAGCTGGGTTTGTCGCCAGCCATGTCCGCCGTTGATCTCAAAGCTAAGCTTCGCGAGGTGCCCCGCCAACCGGGGGTGTACCTGATGAAGGACGCCCTGGGCTCGATCATCTACGTGGGCAAGGCACGGGATTTGAGGAAACGCCTGGCGACCTATTTCATGGCGTCCGGCAAGACGCGGGCGGACCTCAAGACGCGGGCGCTGATTGATTCAATCTGCGATTTCGAAATCCACGTGGTCCGCAACGAGGAGGAGTCGCTGCTGCTGGAAGGCAAGCTCATCAAGGATTACCGGCCGCGCTACAACCTGGCGTTTCGCGACGACAAGCGCTTCCTGCTGGTGAAAATCCGCCTCGCCGACCCGTGGCCGCGTTTTGTGATGACGCGGATGAAAAAGGACGACGGTTCGCGCTATTTCGGCCCGTTTCCGCATTCCAGCGCGCTGCGCGAAACGCTGTCGTGGCTCAATCACAAGTTCGGCTTCCGGGTGTGCCGGCCGCTGGTGCCCGGCGAACCCGACTACCGCCACTGCAATGCGGACATCATCCGCAATTGCTCCGCGCCGTGCATCGGGCGCATCGAGCGGGAGGCCTACGTCGCCAGAATCGACGAAGCCTGCCGGATTTTGGAAGGCAAGGGGCGGCGCGAGTTGTTCGATGAGTTGCGCCGCGAGATGGAAAAGGCGGCCGAACGACTCGACTTCGAGCGCGCCGCCACCCTGCGCGACGTCCTCAGCAACCTCGAGAAAACCCTCAGCCCGACCCGCCAGTTCAGCCGCGGCCGCGGCCTGCCCAGCACCGTCAGACCCACCGAGGACCTGGCCGAACTCGGCGAAATCCTCCACCTCGCCGGCCCGCCCCGCGTGATGGAATGTTTCGACATTTCCAATGTTTCCTCCAACCACATCGTCGCCTCGATGGTGCGCTTCACCGATGGCCGCCCCGACAATCAAAACTACCGCCGTTACCGCATCCGCAGCGTGGCCGGTCAGGACGACTTCGCCTCCATGGCGGAAGTCATCCGCCGCCGCTACTCGCGCATCCTGATGGAAAACTCCACCGCCGACCCGGATGCCGACGTGAGCCAGGAGGATGTGTTGGAGGCGCAGCGGCGTCTCGTGCGCGAGGGCCGGGCGCGCATCGTATTGCCCGACCTGGTGATCGTGGACGGCGGCAAGGGCCAGCTCGGCATGGCGGTTAGAGAACTGCGCGCGCTCGGGCTCCACGAGTTGCCCGTCATCGGCCTGGCCAAACAACATGAGGAGGTGTTTCTTCCCGGCCACGGCGAGTCGCTGCGCATCCCGCACGAACGCGGCGCCCTCAAGTTGCTCCAGCGCATCCGCGACGAGGCCCACCGCTTCGCCAACGGCTACAACGAATTGCTCTACCGCCGCCGTATGAACGAAAGTTTGTTAGATGATTGCCCCGGCATGTCGCCCAAACGCAAGCAGGTGTTGTTGGAGAAATTCGGAAGCGTGGCGCGACTCAAACTCGCCAGCGTGGCGGAGATCGCCGCCGTGCCTAACCTATCGGAAAAATCCGCCGCTGCGATCCTGGAATTTCTGCGGCAAATGTAGCGGCGCCCGGTTCCGCCATCGTGGACTGCGGCAGCCTGCTGCCGCTGTGGTGCCGCAGCCTGCTGCGGCGTGTCTGGCAATTGTGATGCCCCTACCACTCACTCGTGCGGCACCAGCGCATCACCACGGGTAGCCGTTGGGAGGATTGTTGAAGCGCCGGATCATGCCGCGCGGGCGCTTGCGGGTGATTTCATAAAGGGCACCGGCATAATACATTCTTATCGCACTTATTGGGCCGGCAGCGTGAACCATTTTCACCAACTCGCTGAGGCCGTCTCGCGCCTGCGGACCCATTTCAGCCAGACCCTTGACTGCGGCCCAGCGGGTGATTTGATCTTTGTCATCGCGTGCGGTGCGGACCAGAAGGTCCACCTGTGCCGCGGTGACCGGACGCTGATAGGCAATCACCGCCACCGCCGCCTCCTGCACATCGCCATACTCCGTCTGCTTCAACGAAGGCATGGCCGCGTCGAGCAGGCCGGGGGTGTTAGGCGGCAGCGCCAGGCATGCCCTCAAGGCCAGGAGTTGTTCGACACAGGCGGGGCCGGCCAGGATTTTTTTTAGAAACCCGGCGGCGGTTTCATCCAGCGTGCAGCAGGCCATCGCGGTGAGGATGGCGTCGCGAGCCCGGTCGGTTTTGTTATCTTGATAGAGCGGCGGCAGCTCCTTGCGATAGGGCTGGAGCTTCCCCTGTAGATCTTCCAACGCCACGCAGCCAGCGTCACGCACGTCAGCGTCGCCATCGGCCAGCGCGCCGACGACCAAGCGCCACAGTTGCGGTGAGAACGGGTCCAGCGTGGCGGCGCTTGCGACAAGTTGCGCCCGCACCTTGGGATCGAGGTCATCATTCCAGGCTTGCAACAGCCGCTGCGCGGTCGCTTCGGGCCATTGTTGTTCGTAGAGCACACACAGCGCCGCCGCGCGGCGGGCGCCATCGGGATCGCCCAGCGCCCCGGCAACGAATGTCTGCACGGCGTCATCATGCGGACCGAGGTTCTGCGACGCCAGGAAGTACATCGCGGAGAGCCCTGCCGGGTGGCTTTTGTCGGCGGCAATGGTCAACACGATGGGCACACAGTCCGGGATCAGCCTGCGCAAGCGTCCCCGCAGCGCCTCACCCTTGGCTTCGTCACGCTCCTGCGATATTTTGGTTAGAATGGCGCTGATGGTTGGGTAGTCAATTGGGTCGGGCGCGGCGGCGGAAGCGGCCTCCGTGCCGCTGGGCACCGCATCATTTGGCGCTCGCCCGCTTTTCCTTGAGCAACCCCCGCCGAACCAGGCCAGGGCGGCCAGCGATGTTAGAAAAACAACCAGCGGCCGTTGCGAGAGCTTGATAGGTGAGTCCTTGGCCATGGCGGCCGTGATGATGGGATGGAATCGGCGGGATGCCAACTATTTGTGGCCATTTCGGGCCGGACCACGTTGCGATTTCTTTGCGGGGGCAGCGGCAAGTGCAACGTGCCCGTTTCTGGCACCTCCTGCACACGGGACTTGGGTAAGTCCCGTTCCACGACCGGCGATGGCGGTGGATTTTCGTTTGACAGGCGAGGTTTCCGTGATAGCTGTTGGCTCTCATGAAAACAGCGACCGTAGCCGACCTGCGCAACAACTTCCGCCGCATCTCCGGTTGGATTGAGCACGGGGAGACGGTGCAAATCATCAAGCGGGGCAAAGCCTTTGCGCGGCTGACAGCCATTCCGGCGACCGACAAGCAGGGGGCGGCGGCCAAGCCCGACATTATGGCTCAACTGCGCGAGGTATGGGGGGACAAAATGTTCTCGATGGCGGAGGTGCGGGCGATGCGCGAGGCGGAGCTGGAGGGCGAGGAGCTATGACAGCTTACCCGGACACATCGTTTCTGTGTGCGATGTACCGCTTCCAGGCCAACTCCCAGATTGCGGCAACGCACTTTGCGGCCATGAATGAAGCGCTGCATGTTGCCTCGCCCCTGTTGTATGAGTTCAGACAGTCCACGCGCTGGCAGGTGTACCTTCACGCCAAGGATCACTCAAAAGGGTTTGATCGCTCCACGGCGCAGGCGGCATTGGCCAAGTTGCAGGCCAACCTCGCCAGCGGTGCTTTGGTGGTGGTGCCGGTGGATTGGGCGGATGTGGCCAACATCGCAGAACACCTGTCAGCCCAACACACCTGGACCCAAGGCCACCGGGTCTTCGACATTCTGCATGTGGCAAGCGCCCTGCATCTTGGGGCAAGCGAGTTTCTAACCTTTGATGCCAACCAGAAGCGCCTCGCCGCGGCGGAAGGCCTGCGAGTGCCGCTGTGAGGGGCAGCGCCGCGGTTGAGTCACCGCATCTCCACGGCGCGCCTCAAGCCACTGGCGGTCCACGTCTTCGCGCAGGTTCTCGATGATGAAGTCCTGGCGGTCGGGGGTGTTCTTGCCCATGTAGAAGGCTAACAACTCCTTGACGCCCTTGCCCTCCTCGTATTCGACCGGATCGAGGCGCATGTCCGGGCCGATCATGAACTTGAACTCGTCGGGGGAGATTTCGCCGAGGCCCTTGAAGCGGGTGATCTCGGCGTTCTTGCCGAGTTTGGCCAGCGCTTTCTTGCGTTCGTCCTCCTCGTAGCAATAGATGGTCTCCTTCTTGTTGCGCACCCGGAACAAGGGGGTTTGCAGGATGAACAGATGGCCGTCGCGAATGAGTTCGGGAAAAAACTGCAGGAAAAACGTCAGCAGCAGCAGGCGGATGTGCATGCCGTCCACATCGGCATCGGTGGCGATGACCACCTTGTTATATCTGAGTGCCTCGACGCCGTCCTCAATGTTGAGCGCGGCCTGGAGCAATGCGAACTCCTCGTTCTCATAGACGATTTTGCGCGGCAGCCCGAAGGTGTTGAGCGGCTTGCCACGCAGCGAAAACACCGCCTGGGTTTCCACGTCGCGGCTCTTGGTGATCGAACCGGAGGCCGAGTCGCCCTCGGTTAGAAAAAGCGTGCTTTCGTCCCGGCGCTTGTGCTTGCTGTCATAGCGCACGCGGCAGTCGCGCAGCTTCTTGTTATGCACCTTGGCCTGCTTGGAGCGCTCGCGGGCGATTTTCTGGATGCCCTTGAGGTCCTTGCGCTCGCGCTCGGCGGATTGGATGCGCCGTTGGATCGCCTCGGCCACCTGCGGGTTTTTGTGCAGGTAGTTGTCGAGGTTGGTCTTGAGGAAATTGCCGATGAAGGTGCGCAGCGATTCGCCGTCCGGGGTGATCGTGCTGGAGCCGAGCTTGGTCTTGACCTGGCTTTCAAACACCGGCTCGATGATGCGCACACTCACCGCCGCCTCGATGCCCGCGCGGATGTCGGCCGGCTCGTACTGCTTTTTGTAGAAGCCGCGGATCACCTGCACCAACTGCTCGCGGAAGGCCGCCAGATGGGTGCCGCCTTGCGAGGTGTTCTGGCCGTTGACAAAGGTATAGTACTCCTCGCCGCTCTCGGCGCTGTGGGTGAAGGCAATTTCGATGTCCTTGCCTATCAGATGCACCGGCGGATAGAGCGGCTCGTTCTCCATCTCCTCGCGCAACAGGTCTAACAAACCGTCCTTGGCCCGGAACTTCTTGCCGTTGAAAATCATCGTCAGCGACGGATTGAGATACGAGTAGTACCGGCACATCTTCTCGACAAACGGCTCGCGATACTTCGCCTTGGGTGGAAACACGCCGCGGTCCAGCTCGAATGCCAGCCGCGTGCCGTTGATGCCGTCGTCGCGCCGCGGGTTCTTCATGTCCACCGTTAGAATCCCCTTGGAAAACTCCAACGCCTTGGTCAGCCCCTCGCGCCAGGCCTGGATTTCAAAAAACGACGACAGGGCGTTGACCGCCTTGATGCCCACGCCATTGAGGCCGACGGATTTCTTGAACGCCTCGCTGTCGTACTTGGCGCCGGTGTTAATTTGCGCGGCGCAGTCGAAGAGCTTGCCTAACGGAATGCCGCGGCCGAAATCGCGCACCTCCACCCGCCCCTCGTCATCGATGTCCACCTGGATTTCCCGGCCGTAGCCCATGATGTGCTCGTCAATCGAGTTGTCGATGGCCTCCTTGAGCAGGATGTAGAGACCGTCGTCGGGCGACGAGCCGTCGCCCAGCTTGCCGATGTACATGCCCGGGCGCATGCGAATGTGCTCGCGCCAATCCAACGACTTGATGTCCGCTTCCGTGTAGTCTGCTGCCATGAGGTGATGATGTTTCGGTTTTCTTAAACGATGCCCGGCCCGCGTGCAAGCCTTTCGTGGGGGAACTGTAGCGGCGGTCTGTGACCGCCGCGAGCAAATGAAATGCCTTGTGGCGGCGGTCTGTGACCGCCGCGAGCAAATGAAATGCCTTGTGGCGGCGGTCTGTGACCGTCGCCAGCAAATGAAATGCCTTGTAGCGGCCGTCTGTGACCGTAGCGAGCGCAAGCAGAAGCGCTTGTCTTTGGCTGCGACGCTCATAGAGCGCCGCTACAATCGTCCCATGCGCATCCTTGTGGCGGCGGTCTGCTTGTCCGGCATAGCTCGAAGAGCGACGTCGGATGACCGTCGCAAGCGCA
>TBL_comb47_HYPODRAFT_10003447_pt1 | contig 18723 bp, 16 predicted proteins | sample TroBogypolimnion_40_FD_10682 | JGI IMG/M metagenome (IMG submission 10682)
ACCCCCGCGAGCAATGCCAGCGGAACGGCGACCATCACCGTCACTGTCAACGACGGTCAGGCCCAGAACAACACCGTCACCCAAACCTTCACCGTCACCGTCAATGCCGTCAATCAAGCACCCACGCTGAACGCCCTCGGCAATCTGACCCTCAACGCCAACGCCGGCTTGCAGTCCGTCAGCTTGTCCGGCATCACTTCCGGCTCGGTCACCGAAAACCAAACCCTCTCCGTGTCCGCCGTCTCCAGCAACCCCGCTTTGATCCCTAACCCCGCCGTCAGTTACGCCAGCGCGAACTCCACCGGCTCCTTGACCTTCACCCCCGCGAGCAATGCCAGCGGAACGGCGACCATCACCGTCACTGTCAACGACGGTCAGGCCCAGAACAACACCGTCACCCAAACCTTCACCGTCACCGTCAATGCCGTCAATCCGGCGCCTTCGTTGAACCCCATCAGCGATTTCTATCTCACTAAAAATGCCGCTGTTCAAACGGTGACTTTAACCGGCATCAGCCCCGGAATGGCAATCATCAGTTCCAGCACCGCCCAAACCAAACAAACCTCCAAACAAACCATTAAAGTCACTGCCGTGTCCGGCAATACCAAACTGCTGTCGCAGCCGACTATCCGCTATTCGAGCCCTGCATCCGCCGGCATTTTGAGCTTCAAACCCGTGAAAAATGCCACTGGGACCACCACCATTACCGTCACGGTCAACAATGGTGCAAAAACCAATAACATCACAAAAAAAACTTTCAAGGTCACCATTCTTGCCACTGGCGTGGCGACACCGGCGAAGTTAACCCCGGCGGCTCATGTCAGCGGCCTTTTCGCGCTGAACGTTACAGGCGCTTCCGGGGCAAAATACATTGTTCAAGCCTCCACCAACATGGTTAACTGGGCTCCGGTGCAAACCAACACTGCTCCCTTTACATTTACGGACACCAAAGCCGGACAATTCAGCCAACGGTTCTATCGCACGGTTTCGGCTCCGTGATGTTTAAGCCTCGTAAAAAATATTTAACCACAGCCAAATATAAGGTGATCTTCCTTGTGAACTGGATCTGCAATGGTCTTTGCAAACTTCGCCGCGCCCGCCGCCCGCCCAATCGTCCGGATCATCGCATCGGCAATGGCCAGCACCTGACTTCGCGCGCTGAACTTCTGGAGCGTGGTATAATGGGGCAGCTTGTCCGAGGCGCGGAGCGTCAGCAACTGTCTTTCCAAAAATGAATTTCCCGAGACGGAATCGGGCACTGCCAGCGCCAAGGTCATCCAAGGCGTGTTAACACTAATTGACTATGGCTGGGATGGGGTGACCGGCTTCACTTTTCTGGTCCAGTCCATGAGTTAGTCCAGGGACATGGTTGAGTTTATGTTTTTGTTTGTTCTTTGTCCATCCCCTGCGTAGGGAGGGCGAAGCCCGACCGGAGCTGGGGATGGACAACACCGCGCCGCAAAATCCACCAGACTCTCGTAGCCCAGCCGGCTGTGCGGCCTCACCTGATTGTATTCCTGCCGGTAGTCGCCGACCACGACCCGCGTTTCCGTCAGGTTCCATAGTTGTTCCCGGTTCAGACACTCGTCCCGGAACCGACCATGAAAGCTTTCCACAAAACCGTTTTGCCACGGGCTGCCTGGCTCAATGTAGATCGTCTTGATCCGATTATCCTTAAGCCACCGCTGGACAACCTCCAGCACAACCGAATGATTTTCCTTTGGATTAAAAATTAAAACGCCAAGCAGCTTGATTCAAACTCCCTCCAATAAAAGAGCGGGGCAACATCAAGTGTTGCCCCGCCAAACTAATAGTTTGTTCCTGACTAATTACGCATGAACTTTACGAGAGAACAACGCCAAGCCGCTCAAGCCCAAGCCCAAGAGGAGGAGCGCAGAGCCACCATCAGGCAGAAGCGTCAACATCGGCTGCGCTGCCGTCTGAGTGGGACGACCATTGATGTCAAGCGTGTGCAAACCCAAAACACCGACGCTGTAGGCCTGGTTATTATCGGCTCCAGCAGCTGCGAGACTACCGAATTGAGCAATGACCATATTCAAAAATACGTCGTTAAAGTTATTCCCAATCTGACCTTCCAAAACCCAGATGGCGTTTTGAAGCATGTAAGCCGAATTAACACGACCTGCACCCGGTGTGTAATTATAATTAGCCAAGACACCCTGCGCAAATTGCTGGAATAACCAAGCGGTTCCTAAAGATATCTGGTTGCCGTTGTTTGGATCGATACCACTCGGAATGAGGGTGGCATCGTATTTACCAGGGGTGACGATACTCACTGACCGGTTGATGCAGAAGGTGCCAAAGCCCAGCGCACCCGAATTGTTATTGTAGAGATCCGCCGCTCCATAACCCACGCCGGTAATCGGGGAGACATTAAATTCACCATCGCCAGCATTATATCCGGCCACTTGATCAACGGTTACCGTGATGGCTGAGGCTTGAAAAACTGCCACCGATGTAGCAGCTACCATCGCTAATATTAATTTTTTCATAGTTCTTTAGTTTGTTAGTTTGTTTGTTTTTTATTTGGACTTTGGCTGTTTACATCAGGTCCTGTCAGATTCAAGCGAAAAACGTGCCACTCGCGGAGGCGTCTGAGAATTTGTTTATATGTTGTTTTATATTAACTATATACAAAACAAAATATCTTATGAATTGTAAATCGCCGAATTGGTCTGGAGGATAAATTGTAAGTTATTTCGGACTTTTTGTTTTATCGCCCTTTTAAAACAGAACCAAACCATTGTTTACAAATCACTTATGTATTCCACATCAAAACGTAAATAAATCCGACAATTCATTACTTTACTTCAACTCCCAACACTCTCCCAAATCCCGGATTGAGGATCGAAACGCTTGATAATTCTGGCTGGCATTCCAACAGCCACGCAGAAATCAGGGATATCCCGCGTCACGACGGCATTCGCTCCAATAACGCAATTGCGGCCAATCCGGCAGGAAAGCACGGAAACATTTTCACCTAGCCAGGTTCCGTCGCCGATCGAGACCGGGCCTTTGGAAACAACGGGTTGATCCATGATGGGAATGTTGGGGTCGGCAAAGGCGTGGCTGTTATCGGAAATATGCACCCGATCCGCAATCAGCACCTTGCGGCCAATCTCAACGCGATCAACGCAGGTGATATGGCAAAAATAACCAATCAGGGTGCCATCCCCGATTGTCAGTTTGGGCCGGGGCTTGTCCAGAAGCGGCAACGTCAGCAGCCATGAATGCTTTTGAATGAGCACCCCGGAACCGAGAAACATGTTGTCAGCATTGCGTAGATTCAAAGGTTGGATGATCCGTGAACGCGCCCCTAACTCCCCTAGGATTGATCGATAAATCAATTGGGATTTGATCAACCAATACAACCCGGCCAGCCGCCGGTATAACTCATAGACTTTCTTCATAATTCAGGCGATGGGCGATGAGGTTCAGAATCTGACAGCAACTGGTTGCGGCGAAGGTCACGACAATGCCGCTTCGGCCAGATAGTCTACAATGGCTGCGGCGGCCTGGCCTTTGTGCGCAAAGGCTTGGTCCAGAAATTCCCGCTGCGCTTCAAGCTGATTCTCCCGGAAACGGGGTTCATCAATCAAGTGGTCAAAAGTCGCTATGAAGTCTTCGGCATCTTTCACGGCCAACCCACCACCAAACGGAGGCCACCAGACGGAGCATGGCTCCTCGGGCGTCAGATCCAGCACAATCAACGGACGTCCCAGCATCATCGCTTGCAAGCCGGCCGTCGAACGGATGGTGCAGACCACATCCGCTGCCGCAATAGACTCATCCAGGGATACTTCCCTCGTCTGGAGTTGAACCCGAGGATGCCCGATCAGGCCCAGCTCACGGTAAAACGAGTCGTCCTCCGCCGGATGCAGACGGATCCGCCAACGCACGCGCGGCAATCGGGCGATGGCTTCCCGGAGGAAACGGTTGTAGTTGGCAAAGGTCAGCGGATCTTCCAAACGGTCGTTGGTGTGCGAAAACACCAGGCAAACCGGCGCGACGGAATCCACCGTTTTGAAATTTTCCGTCGCAACCCGGTTGAATAGCTTGTCCGCCGCCGGCATACCGCAAACCCGCACCCGACTGGCGGGCGCGCCCTTGGTTAGCAATGCTTGTTCAAAGACCGCCCCCCAAGCAAGAAAGGTGTCCGCATAGGTTGGCCAACAGGTCACGTTAGTGAGTTCCCCATGCTGAATGATAGCGGTGGGAATTCCCATTCTTTTTGCCGCACAAAACAATTGATACTCAAACGGCCAGTAATCGCTGGTAGAAACCACGCAAGAGGGCTGCCAATCCGCCAGCAGGGTCTCGAAACTATCGCGCATGGCGACTGCCACCACGAGCTGTCGCAAAAACCAGCCGTAATTCCTGCGCACCCGCCGGGCATAATCTGCGTTGATCGGCTCCAACAACCCAACCAGTTTTTTGAACTTTTTCTGAGCGGTGCGAAAAATCCGCCCCATGCCCTGACGCCGGGCCAAGGACCATAATTCCCGCTCGGTCACGACGCTTTCAAATTCAGCCAGCGGCTCCGGGTCCACTCCGTCGCCCGCGACAACCAGCCCAGCCCAGCCGCGATTTTTAGCTTCGCGCGCCACGGGCAAGAGGTTGAGCAAGTTTGAGCCTGATGCGTGTGGGACCAGAATCAACGGGTGATTCCGTTGGGCGGCGAGCGGCGAGCGCGGTCTTATTTGGCCGGCAAAAAGGAGTGTTTTGCCAGCAACCAGCAGATGGCGGCAATGAGAATCCGGCTGGAACGGGGCCTTGCAGAAGTCATTCAGCAAGGGTACGCGGATCGCCGCAAAGGTATCGTCCTCCGATTGTTCACACACGCGTAAGATTAATTCCCAGTTTTCAGCACGAGTCATATGTCCAATTATTGATTCTCAAAGAGAGATTGACTCCAGTCGCCCTAAAATTCCAAACACGAACGAACACGCATGAACGCCAATTTGCGACGTCCTTTGCCGGCGACGGTCGCTTACCACCCTAGAAATTGGCGAGGGCACGCCCGGCTCCGGACATCGCGCGCTATGTCCCTACCCTACCGGCTTACCGGCGGCTGGCCGATGTGTGGCTCGATACACTAAATAGATGGCCACCGGCAGCCAGGCCATCTGGGCAAACATCATTCCCAGGCTAACACCGACTAGTGTGTTTTTACCCAGCAGGCCACCGAGGATTGGTCCGAATATCCAAAAGACGCTACTCAGAACCTGATACCAAGTCATCAGAGTCAAATCTTTCAAGCTCCAGATCACCATTTTCCCCAAGGTGGCCCCGCCAAAAATCGAACCGAACAGCATCCATTGAGCCGACGCGACCGCCTCCGCGTATTTGGGGAACAGCTTCGTCACCAAAGGCGGCATGATGAACCAACCGGCAATCACCGCCGGAATCATGAACGCCACCACCAGCAGGCTGGATTTGATGGCCATGCGCCACAATCGGCGCGGGTCATGGTGCTGGCCGTAGTCGTGGCTCATCCTTGGATAGATATATTCGCTGAGAGCGCCGGGGACGATGCCAATCGCTTCCCGCGCCATCAGCGCGAGCGCGTAATAACCCACGATCTTCACCCCGCCAAAATGCAGCAGCACCAGCCGGTCGCAGGTGGACGCACTCGTGGCCAGATAATCCAGGGCAAAGATGGGCACCCCGGTTTTCAACAGCAGCCGGAAGGATTTTCCATCCCATTGGGGGGACACTTGGACCGGCCGCAGCCAGTGCATCAACGCCAGCACCACCCCGGCCAGCACCAGCGTGCGCGTCAAAAGCCCGCCATAGCCCAAAAAATAAACCAAGGGGATGGTGCCGACCGTGAGGAGCGCTTCGACAATTTTAATCTTAGAAAAGTCATTGAAGGATCGGGCCGACCGAAAGGTGACGATCAGATAATTACTGTAGAAGCTAAAAAGGATGAGCACGGTCACCGCCGCGATGGCCACCTCCAGCTTCGCGCCGCGCTGTTGAAACAAAATCAGGCTCACCGCCCCGCCCAACAGCACCAGCAACCCGGCACCCAAAAGATATGACAGGGTAGTGCCCGCCAGTTTCCGGGCGGTCTGGTCGTCGCCCCGGCCGAAGAAATAGGGCAGTTCGCGGCTGAGGCCATTATTCACGCCGGCCAGCACAAACACCGCATAAACCAGCGCCATGCGGACGGAATTCCAGAGGCCAAGATCTTCCGGGGAAATCCACCGCATGGTGAATACCCCCGCCAGCATCGAGCCCAAGGAAACCAGCACCGACGCGCTAGTAAACATGAACCCTGCCCGATGCTCCCGCCAGCGAGAAAAAAATCCCTTCACCAACTGCCTGAAGGCGTCAGAAATTTTCCCAATTCGACTCACGGAGGCGATTGGTTGCTCGATGATCGGCTGCTCAAGCGGCATTTGAAAATTGCAGTCTAGAAATCAAGGTTGAACAGCACCGCAAGGCACTTGCCTTAGCATGGCAGCCAAGGCTTTTCTATTGACCGACCGGCTCTTCCGATTTTTCGCCAAGACTAGATTGTCGGGCCTGCTCTGTCTGTTTTTCGTAGGCGGCCAATCGTTGCGCATAGACATCCTTCATGTAGTCCACACCACCAAACCGTTCACCCCGAAAAAGCGGGAAGACATCGGCGCCAAATCCGCCTTTGAACCGGGAAATGCCCTGCAGCTTTGGATCGGCAACCTCCTGGGAAATGTTCGGATAATAGTTCCACCCGATCTCGTAATGCGTAAAAGAATTTTTCTTCAGGTGCTGGATAATCTCCCATTGCATGACATGCCCGATGCCGACTTCCCGCTCGAACGCCGGCAACGTGGCGCACGATTGGTAATAGGCTCGATTCTTATAGGTGTTGACAAATGCCGCCGATATCACCTGCCCCTCCTTTTCTGCCAGCGCCAGCAAGGAGGCTCCAGCTTGAAGCCAGCTCCGCTGCTTTTCCCAGGATTCATCCGTCCTCGTCTGCCGGCCGGCGGCGGCAAAGTGGATTGCCCGGTAGGCGTCGAAATACTTCGGCTCGTAGTTAATTTGATCAACGATGAAAACCTTACAACCCCGTTTTTGCGCCGTCTTGATGTCGCTTTTGCAACCCTTGCGAAAATTTTTATACAATTCTTCCGCTGCCGTATTCAGCAATAAAACATTGCTTGAAATCGTCGTGTCTTGATACCCATGGCGGGGGAGCGGGTTCACATTCAACGAACGGTTCAGCACCTCATCCATAAGACTGCTGACATAAAAACACCAATAGTCCACGCCGGGCAGGGCGGAAATTTTCTCAAAAATAAATTTTTCAATGGTTTTTCGCTCGGCATCGACCAGCGACCCAAGCAATGCCGGATAGGGAGTGTTGAAACCCGCGTAGGAAATATGGCTGTGACCTTGGTGGTTTTCCTTAATCAAGGGAACCACGGCCAGCAACCGCCGGCCATGGGCAACCGCGAAACTTAAGTTCTCGCTTTGATCCTGAAGCCGCATATTGGCGGTGTAGTCAATCCAACCGCTCGTGTGCGTGAACCAAGCGCCCGGCGACTGTTCACACACGGCATCCCATTCCTGCCTGGGAATCTCCGCATATGGCAATAAAGTGTAATCCACGGTTATTTGGCGGGTTTATTCCAACCTTCCCCGAAGAAATGTTGTGCGTTGGCTTTTCGGATTTCCGGCTGGTGGTCGAGTTCAGCGATCAGCTCGGGAATATGGCCGAAGGTTTTCTTCTCGGCCAGACGGTTCAACAGATACTCCACCACCAACAGATCTTCCGGGTAATCCACGGTCAGCCGATAAGCCGACCAATTATCAGGCTGTAAAAGCTGCGTGGTTTTGAAGCCATGGTCCTGCTTCCAAAAATAGAAGGTGACGTGCTCCCGGTCTTTCGGATCGGTGGCTTCCTGATGCGCCCGCTCCAGCGCGGCGGCACTGAAGACTTCGACATCGCTTCCGTCCGGGAAACGGCTGGTCTCCGGGGGAACCGTATTGGCGGCGTAGTCCACCTGCTCTTTCTGGAACAACGCGATGGTTTGATCAATGATGGCGGGATCAATCAGCGGGCAATCGGCCGTCAGCCGGACAATCGTGCTGGCTCCAAACTGCCGGGCCGCCTGGGAAAAGCGCTCCAACACGTTCGTCTCCGAACCCCGAAAGCACGGCACCCCAAGTTTCGCACACAAATCGGCAATGGGCTGATCCTGCTCCAGGATGCTGGTGGCAACCACGATCTGCTTGATCCACTTTGAGGACTTGATCCGTTCGAGCTGAATATCCAGCAGCGTGCGGCCGTTGACCGTTCGCAGCACCTTGCCTGGAAGGCGCGTTGAACCCATGCGAGCTTGTATGATGGCTGTGATCATTTTTAGTTTAGTCGCTTGAAGGCCTCACTTTTCACCCTGGTCTCCAGTTTTGACAGGACGGTATTGGTGCGGATGGCGACCGCCAACATGCCAAAAACCTCATCGGCAGCGGTCAGGTAATCCTCCACGACCTTCAAAGTATGCGCCTGCGACACATAAACACTGGTGGCCGCCAGGTAACCTCGTTTGAGCATCTCCTGAATAAAGAGCGTGACGATGGCCGGGTTGTCTTCGCCATAACCCAGTTTCATGCTGATGAGTGGTTTGTATTCGGTCACTTCCAATTTCAAACCATGTTTCTTGCCCAGCCGCAACCAACCTTCGCCGATGGCGGTGCCAATCTTGATCAGATGCTCCCAGACCCGGTCACGCAAGAGGATTTCAACGGTTTTTAGCCCGGCCACAAAACCCACCCGCTCCGTCCAAAAGGTGCTGCTGATGAAACTTTCCTGGGCGGCAGCCATCACTTCACGCTTGCCCACCACGGCCGAGATGGCAAAGCCGTTGCCCATGGCCTTTCCATAAACGACAATATCGGGATTAAATCCAAGCAATTTATAAACACCACCGTCAGTCATGCGCCAACCGGAAGTGATTTCATCCAAGACAATGAGCGCCTTCTTCTGCTTCGCGACCCGGTGAACCGCCGCTATAAAATCCGGCTTGGGAAAATCATACCGCGCGCCCTCGAGCACAATCACTCCGAAATCTTCCGTTTGCGCGAGCCGCTCCAAATCTTCCACATCATTGTAGCGGAAGGGCAAAGCCGTGCCCGTGAGACCGCTGGGAACACCTTTGGGGTCGAGGCCCGGCAGCAAATGATCCTTCAGTTTGTTTTCATCACCGAGGTTCGTAGCCAGATACCAGTCGCACCAGCCGTGGTAACCACTGAAGGCGACCTTGTCGCGTCCGGTAAATGCGCGGGCGATGCGCACGGCCATCGCCATGGCCTCGCCACCGGTGCGGGCGAACTTGACTCCGCCGGCAAACGGGTTCAGCTCCAATAGCTTTTCCGCCAGGTAAACCTCCTCAGGTGGATTCAAGGTGGTGCTGACACCCTTGCCAATGCACCCGACCACAGCCTGGTTTACTTCCGGGTTGGCATAGCCCAAGATGGCCGCCCCGATGCCCATTTGCGCCATGTCAATGAATCGTCTTCCGTCCAGATCCCAGATTTCCACCCCCGAAGCCCGCTCAAAATAAGTCGGCCAGATGTCGGGCGCATAGCGGCTGGGACGTTTGGAGAGCAAGCCGTTACCGCCGGGGATGCACTGCTCGGCTCTTTCCCACAATTTGATTCCTGCGTTCATATATTTATCCATTTGTGATACCACAATTCATTGCCATGGGTGCGGAAGCCGACACTCTGGTAAAGCTTCTGCGCGTAATAGTTTCTTCCCTGCGTGACGACGTGGACGGTCTGCGCACCTTGGTCCTTGGCCGCCTTAAGGGCGTTGTTCAGCAAAACCTTGCCCAGGCCTTTTCCTTGATAATCTTGGGAAATGCCGAAAACTCCAATTTTGGCGGTGCGGTTGGGCATGAAACGCATTGTGCAAAACCCAATCGGCACATCCTGATCGAAAAGACAGTAGCAACAATCATCAAAGGTGCCGCGGACGCCTTTCTCGATCCAGCTCTTGTAAAACTCGTTAATCTTCTGTTCATCAAAATTGCCGTCAAAATAGTAACGGCTGTCCCGGTAGATTCCCGCGCCGATCTCGCGCAGCCTGGCAATGTCCTGCTCCCGGCCCTTGCCAAACATAATGCCCGGCGGAAGGGTGGCATCGTAATCCATATCCGTCCGGGTGACCAAACTCAACCGGATGTCCGTGAAGTGAAAGCCGCTTTCCTCGGCGATCCGGACACTCGTGTCGTCATGGCAGTTGCACAGGTATTCCACCAGTTTGATTTTGTTTTCCCCAAGGAACTGGTTGGTCCGGAAGACAATGCTTTTGGTGAGATACTTTGAGGTGATATAGGCGATGGGAAAGCCGAAGAACTGGGTGTCAAACTCCAGTTTGGTGATCAGGTTCGCGATTTCGATGACGTCAAAAGCATTTTGGCGGACCGAAAATTCCGGGCCGCTGAAGTATTTGTTGTTCTCCGACCCGGCACAGTCGACCACAACATCACAGAGTTTATTCAGATTTTGCAGCGGGCCAAGGGTCAATGAGACGATGTTGAGCTGGCGCAGGCGATTATACCAACGCTCCGACAATTGGTTGCTGATTACCACTTCGACGCCGTTGTCGAGCAGGTAGTCCGTGGTCAGTTCATGCTCGTGTAGCACCGGAATGCCGGCAGCCTGGGTCTCCAAGACACACCGTAACTCCTGGGCGTAAACATCATTGCCCGCCGGAAGTATGATCCGCTTTTCCATTACTTGGATTTTCTCCGGAAGGGCACAATCCCCTTCTCCGCGCTGCGAACCCCGAATTCTTGTTTGCCCAGAATGGCTTCCAGCCGGCGGGTTTCGCTGACCAGTTTTTTCATCTGGTCTTCGGTGATGGAAACCGGACCGTCCACGCAGTCTTTCTGGCCGTTCAGGCGATAATGTTTTTCCAGAACCTGCGCCCCGACGGCCACCGCATAGAGCGGAACCGTGATGTCGGCGGTATGGTCAGACTGACCAATGACGCAATCAAAGGTCTTTTCCAGCACGCGAATGTTCTCCAACCGGGCATCCGCCTCATTTGTCGGGTAGGAGGAAATACAGTGCAGCACGGAAATTTTCTTCGTGCCCCGGCGAAGTAATTTGTATGCGGTCTTGATTTCTTCCACGTTCGCCATGCCCACGGAAAGAATGACGGGCTTGCCTGTGGCGGCAATTTTCTTGAGGAGTTTGCGGTTGACGATGTCAAAGGAGGCAATCTTGTATAGTTCGCACCCGATGGATTCGAGGTAGTCCACGCTTTCGGCATCAAACGGGGTGGAAAAAAACTGGATGCCACATTTGTCCGCGTGCTGCTTGAGTTTTTTGAAGGCCTCGAACGGCAACTCGCAGCGTTTCAGAATGTCGAAAACGGCTGGCTTGTTCGGCGGGCAGCGCTGTTCGGTCAGATAGGTTTGAAACTTGACCGCGTCGGCACCGCTGCGCGCTGCGGAACTGATCAGCTTTTTGGCCAGTTCCAGGTCGCCGCCGTGGTTGATGCCCACTTCGGCAATGATATAAGTCGGGTTGTTTGTCCGAAGTCCGTAATCTTTTAGTTTTTTGCTCATAAAATAAATTTGATCCGCGCCTCACCAACAGGTCATGCCGCCATCTATAACCAAATTCTGCCCGGTTGTATAGCTTGCAGCGGCACTCCCCAGATAAACCACAGCCCCCACCATCTCCTCCTGGTTGCCCATGCGTTTCATCGGCACCCGTTCCTCGTAGTGGCGGCGAAAGCCTTCGGCTTGGGGCGTCCGGGGATTGAATACCCCACCGGGAGAAACACAGTTAACGCGAATGTTGCGTGCGGCCAGATGCACGGCAAAATATTTGGTCATCTGAATCACGGCCGCTTTGGAAGCGCCGTAAACTTCGGAATTTCGACGATCCCCCTGACCATAGATCCGAAAATCCGGGCTGATCACGCCGTAATGAGAACCAATATTGATGATGGCACCTTGCGGGCACTGATGTTGATCGTAAAGATTCACATAGGTTTGGATGCAGTTGAACACACCCTTGATGTTGACATCCATAACCCAGTCAAATTTTTCGTCCGTGCGCTGTTCAAACGGCTCAAAGACACTCACGCCCGCGTTGTTGATCAGAAGGTCAATTTTCTTTTCGGTTTGGAAAACCTCCGTCAATGCCTCCGCCACCTCGGCTTTAACCGACATGTCGGCTTTGAGATAGCGGATCGCCGGCACTTCCGCATTCGACACGTTGGCATCTATGCCGTAAGTCCGCGCCCCCAACGTTTCGAACGCTGCCATGAACGTGCGCCCCAACTGCCCGGTGGCGCCAGTCACCACGATGACCTTGCCCTTGATGTCAAACAACTGATCCAGTGATTTCATTTTTTATTTTATGCGCCGCTTGCAGGCTGTCAATCAGCCCGTTGGCGGACTTATAATATTCGATGGTCAAATATGCCAATGGATGATTTAGCGCCAGCTGCCTGACTTCCTGAAATTCCGCGGCACCCGGGAGTTCATGCGCGTCAAAAGCCAGACCACTCTCGCTGACTCCATGTTTGCAGAGATGAACTTGAATCAACATCTCCAGCGGCAACTGCCGTTTGTAAGACTGATACGCTATCCCTTGATTCGTGGCGGTGATGTGCGCGTGCGCCAGATCGAATAGAAATCGCAAACGATTCGCCTGCACGATCTCGCTGATAAAATCCGCATCGCAGACAAACTGGTAAGCCGGGGTCGGGTAAAAATTATTATTTTCGACGGCCAGCTCAACTCCGGCGCCAAAGATCCCCCGGATTTGATCGATATTTTCTACGGCGGTGGCCAACAATTCATTTCGACTGCAAGCTTTACCGCCCTTTTGAAAACGACCTCCAACCAACACTGGCTGATCACAACAAGACGCCAGGTGCAGCGACAGGAGCTTTAATTGCGGGTGCGTATCCCTGATTTTTTTCAGGTGCGTCCACTCCGCCGCCGACAACGGGTGGATCGGCTGAATATCGGTGTGAAAAAGTTCAATGCCCGGCCAGTTGGTGCCGGGACTGTGATCCCGACATTCCAGACAGTCGCTCCCCGCAATAATGGTTTCAGCCTGCTCCGGGTTACGAAACAGGCTCGAAATGGGCGTGGCTATTTTCATTCCCACCATGATCTGCAGCGCCTTCCAACCCGGGTTTTCACTGGGCTGGGGCACCAGCTTCAACCCACCAGATTTTTAACCGCCAGGATGACGTCGTCAATGTCTTTGGCGGTCAGTTTGGCTGAAATCGGCAGGCTGACAATCTCCTGGCCAATCTTCATCGCGTGCGGATAATCCGCGGGCTTCCAACCCAGGGCTTGCTGGTAATAGGGATGTTCGGGAATGCTTTGATAATGAACGCCCACGCCGATGTTTTGCTTGGTCATGCCCGTCAGGAATTCATCACGGGTAATGCCTGCCAGCTTCGCGTTGACCTGGATGGTATAAAGATGAAAGGCATGCAAATTGCCGGGTTCGGGCTCAGCGGGCGTCTTGATGGGCAGACCCGAAAAGGCCTGATTGTAGGCTTCCCAGACTTTCTGGCGCAGTCGCCAATTCGGCTCAACGCGGCGCAACTGCTCGATACCGATGGCCGCCGCCAAATCCATCATGTTATATTTGAATCCGGGGGCAACCACTTGATAGTGTTTGTAGCCTTCGTCACTGAATCGCTTCCAGGCGTCCTTGCTCATCCCATGTAATCCGAGCACTTTGATCTGTCCGGCATCCGGCTCACGCCGGGTCAAAACCATGCCCCCTTCGCCGGTGACCACATTCTTGGTAACATAGAAACTGAAACAGCCAAAATCTCCAAAGGTTCCCACCGGCTGTCCCTGAAAGGTCGTCTCGATCGCATGCGCGCAGTCTTCGATTACGATCAAATTATGTTTGCGGGCCAGCTTCATGATGGCGTCCATCCGGCAAGCCCGGCCTGCGAAATGAACCGGGAGAATGGCGCGGGTGCGCGGAGTGATCCGGCGTTCAATTTCCCGGGGATCAATATTCAGGGTTATAGGATCCACGTCTGCCAGCACGGGCTTGGCACCAGCATGAATGATGGCGTTGACCGTGGCACAAAACGTCAGCGGTGTCGTGATGACTTCATCCCCGGGCTTGACACCGGAGGCCAGCAAGCTCAAGTGCAGCGCCGCCGTGCAAGAGTTGAGCGCCACCGCAAATCCAGCACCCTTGTATTTTCGGAATTCTTCTTCAAACTGCGCGACCCGCGGCCCGGTGCCGAGCCAGCCGGTCTCCATCACTTTTAACACCGCCGCAATTTCGGGACTCTGAATCTGCGGCGCGCCAAAGACGAGAAACTCGCTCCGTCGAACTGCTGGATCCAAAACCCCATTCGGTGACCCCTTTTTAATTTTGGGCCCACGGCTCCGTGACGAGGTATTTCGAGCCGCGGCAGATCCAGACTTATTGACCTTGGGGCGTGGATTACGTTTACGGATAGAAACTCGGGCTTTTTTATTCATGCAGGCAGTTTCGGTGTTATAAAACGCGGGTGATTTTGAGCTGAAAAATGTGGCCGCAATAAAGCGCCACCCAGCAAAGCAAAGCAAAGCGGCACGTAGTTCCTTGCGACTAAGGATTGACTGGGTGGAATTCGGTGGCGGTGGTTATCGTAGGCGGCAATACTGTTTTCTGAGCACTGGTCGTTTGAAACGCGCCAATCGTCCACGGCCCTGTGGCCGGACGCGGATTGCCGTAGAAATCATTCACAATACCCCAACTGGTTAGATTCGTTCCCGTGTTCACCAGCACCGTGTCGCTGGCCAACGGCTGGTAGGTGACTGCATTGATGAGCGGCGAGTTCGTCTTCGAGTGCCTGTCAAATTTATCGGCAACGCCGACAAACGGCTTGTTTGTCCAATCCTTCCAAATATAACCCATATCGCCATTGGCGGCTCGGTCATAAATGACAATCGCACGGGCGTCACCGTTGGTATAGGTCCCCACCGGAGCAGTGTTGGTAAATTTCCCGACCAATGCGCCCCCGGCCAATATCCAATAGGGTGCCGAGTAACAACAGCTCTGTCCAGTATTGCGGTTTGTAAAAGCATTATTCGTTGCCGAAACGTTGCTGACATAATTAATAATCAGCGTGTTTGTGCCGTAATAGACGGAGGCGGGCGGTCCATAAAAGTCGCTATTGTTGCCCACATAACTGGTTATCGGTAGCGACCAGCAGTTATAATCACTCGCCAATCCTGAATTGAAGTTAGTCAAATACGTATTGCCATCATAAAGGATTTGACTCGACAAATCCTTGGTAAAGTTGTTGTAGATTTTCACCGGGTCGTCAGACAAGACAATACCAGTGCCAGCACCATAAGTGTAGCCGTCAGAATGATGCCAGTGCGTGGAAATCACGGTGTTATTAGCGAGAATCGAGTTACCGCTTGCGTTGCACCGGAAAAATCCGCTTGCCCATGGGGTTTGAGCATCCGATTGGTTGGTCCAAACCACGATATTGTTAAACACTTTGAAATTGAAGGCCACGTGTCGCAGCGGGGTAGTGGTATACCAAGTCATAAACATGGGCGAGGTGGTGTTGTTCGGATGCAGCGGTCCCTGAACTGTCAACTCCAGACTGCCGGACTGCGACCACGCATCGCTTGTATCGTTGGCGGGCCAAGTAAAATTCACAATCGAATTATTTCCGCGCTGCGGGCAATAGTCGTAAAAGGTTTTCAACACGGCCTTCAAATTGTCAGCCGTCTCTGAAGTGCTGGCACCAATCCGCACGTCTGTGGCGAGCGACGGGCTATTTTTGAACGTAAAGGTATTGCGCACTCCTAAAACCGTCAGGGTCAAGGAGTCAAGGTTCGCGGGCTGATTGGTGATGCTAATCATCAAATTCGTCGTAGTGGTGTAGGCGAAGACATCTGGCCCAAAGTAGTTGTGGGAAATGACCAAATTGGAAATCGTGCAGTAATCGGAGTTTATCCCGTGGATCAGAAACAGATAGATTCCATCCAAGTGAATATCACTCTGCATGGCAGGATTGCTCCATTCGCTCCAATGGTCAAGGCGGTTGCTGACAATGTTAACGTCGGACAAAACTGAATTAGAGACGCTCCCATCGCCGCCGCCCGTTAAGGAAATGCAATTCCGATAAAGTTGATTCCCAAAAATCGCGATGTCTTGATTGGTGATTCCCGGCGACCAACTGGACATGGCAATGCCCACTTCGGCCCCGGAAATGACATTGTTAATGACAGCAATGTGCGAACCGTAAAAGATAATTCCTTGTGTGGTGGCGTTATTTAAATCTCCAGGACTAGGCTCAATACTGCCCGGAATCCGCACATACATATTAGAAATTGTCAGGTTTTGAACCGTGACAAAACTGGGCGTGTTCGGCCCCGAAGGCTCTCCCACAAAAACACCCCGGCTCGTATTGGTGTAGGCCAGCCCCGTGCCGTTGGCGGTGGCAATAATCAAGCCATTCACGCCGCCATCAATCACAATGTTGCTATAAGAACCCGTCACGATGGCGGCGGGCGACCAGAAAGGGGCGGACATTTGGGCTCCCGACTCAAATTTAACCGTTATCGGCCTTCCGGCATTACCGCTCTTGCCGATGGTCAATGTATTTCCCACGGTGCCAACCAGATGAACCGTATCTCCGGGATTCACGGTTGACCAGTTGGAATTGAGCCAAGCCAGTGATTGGGTGAGCCCACTCGATGACCCATCACCACCCCCGTTTTGGGAGACATAAATTTCGGCGGCATTTCCGACCAACCCCGTTGACAGCAATCCCGCCAGCAGGGCAGAGATAAGATCGTTTTTCTTAAAAAGCAAAGTCATAAAATTTGGTGGATGTATTCACCAATGTAACTCACCGCAATGCTTGTGCCAAACAGTATGTCAGCCGAATTTCTTCAGGCTCATCTAAGTGGCCAACCATTAGACCAAACCGGCAGGGCCGGCAAACCGACTGCCCACCAAACACTTGGGAAGCCAAATCTCGACACACACAAGGAAACCTGACAAGCCTGAATCCGCTGGCATCGGCCTTACTGCAAATGTATTGAAATAATCTCCGTTCACCGCCCGCTCACCTTTAACGGATTGTCAGCTAATGAGCCAATCTCTGGCCCAAGTTGTCCTGAATTGCTCCAAGACGGGTTCACCTTACAAAATGCCAAAAATGTTGGCAGCAGCCATCTTCAATCTTCATTTCCGTATCGGACTTGACGGGACGCGGTGTGAGGCACTTCGGTTTCAACGACCATGTTCCGGCTTAAGCCTGACTCGGCGACAACTCCGGCTCCTCAGTCATGAGATTCGAGTCCGACGCGGGTTCATGGGCCAGCGCCTCGGACGCCACGCTGGAAATAATAGCCATGGTGCCCCAAAGCACGACGTAAAGCTGATCCCAGTAGGTCACCGAAAAGAGGGTCACCACATGGGCAAACAAGGCACCACCCAGCCCCCAAAAAAATACTTCTGCTTCTGAACCCTGAGTCCGGAACTGACGCATCGCCAGTCCCAGGTAGCGAAAACAGCGCACCAGCATCATGATCAGCAGGACCAGCGCCAGCAAGCCGCCATTAATGCCGGCGGCCACGTATAAATCCGTAATGTCGGCATTACCATCCGCGAGAACCGTCGGCATCCATTGGGAGGTATCTTTGGTGCCCAGCAACCACCAATCTGGGAAAAAATGGATAAACCGGTCAATGAGATAGGAACGATGCCAGCCATCGCCACCGGTCAAAGCGCCCATTTTGGAAAAGATGAACCAGACCGGAACCTTCATGGTGAGGTGGAGGGAAAGCAAAACCAAAACAATCCCCCAGCGCACTTTGCGCATATTGGCGCGCATCGGCCAAAATATCCAGGCAACAAAACCGCATAAGGCGGCCATCAAAGGACCGCTGGAATTGGAGGTGTAGGTGATCACCAAGGCCGAGAGCAAGCCCACAGTGGCAGCCAAACCCCGCCCCCTAAATCGAAACAACGCCATAAACACCGGGATGAGCACGGCTCCGAATATCCCCGCCGTGATGCCAATCCGAAACGCACCCTGACAGCGCGGCCGCCCTTCGCGGATGGTCAATTCACCAATGCCACCAAACGACTCAAACAGACTCCGGTGGGTGAAGTTCTCCTGAATCATCTCCAGAGCCATCGGCACGATCAAAAAAGCCAAGCCCGCAAAGAATTTTTCCGTTTCCTCCCAATTGGTGAGTAATCCACGAAACACCCAGTAGGAAAGAAAAATATCATAAAAACAGCCCAAACGATAAACCGCGACTTCCGACGTGCGTTCGCGCAAAATCGGCACCAGATTGACCGAAACCGCAAAAGCCATGAAAGCCCAATCGATTTTGTTCCGTTTCAGCCCGCGAAATTCCCCTTTACTGAGAATCCGAACAATCCCCGCCAACAGAACAATCCGCACAGCGTGCATGTGGAACCCCGCTACGGTATAGGCCTGTCCTTGGGTGATATATATCACAGAGGCAATGACGCCCAGCGCCGCCAGTCGTCTGGGTAAAAACAGCACAGACACGACAAAGATCAAAGTGAGGGCGATGCCAGCAGGAATCATGATAATATGATTTCGCTAAAGGAACAGGATGGGACTAATTCTCAAGGTTGGACCTTCGACACACGATTGGCGGCCGGCCAATGCGGCTGAAGTATTTTGGGCAGGAAACTCGAACCTAATAG
>TBL_comb47_HYPODRAFT_10003448_pt1 | contig 18721 bp, 14 predicted proteins | sample TroBogypolimnion_40_FD_10682 | JGI IMG/M metagenome (IMG submission 10682)
GAATTTTCAGAATGAAAGCGAATTTATACTGCAAGGGGCAGGTGGAAAAGGCGGCCAGCTGAGAAAAAGAAAATTTCGCGGGCAGTGGATATTTTTCCTCGTCGCTTTTTACAGCCGCCGTAATTTCCCGGCCATTTAAATAATGCAAATCTTTCAAAAACTCATTTTTCGCGCTTAAAGCTAGTTCTGGAAGATCTTCGCTCTCTAGGCCCATCTCGGAAATAAAGCGCGATGGCTTCTTTTCGCGGGCGCCGCCGTAATCTTTAGCCCCGGTTAAATATAATTCTTCTTTGGCGCGCGTCGCGGCCACGTAAAATAAGCGCCGTTCCTCTTCCAGGTGCACTTCTTTGCCCGGCGTGACTTTTTCCCGGACCAAAGCGTCTGGGATGGAAATCTTCTCGCCGCGGGCGATGGTCGGAAATTTCTTATCCACTAAATTAACCAAAAAAACATATTTAAATTCCAAACCCTTAGCGCCGTGGACGGTCATAATTTTTACCGTGTCATTATCCGCGAAGTCTAGTTTCAAAGCCCCGGTTTCACCCGCTTCCAGCTCCAAATTAATAGCCAAGAGAAAATCTTTGAGCCGCAAATCCGCCTCCGCTTCTTCTAGCTTCTTCATTTTTTGGTAAAACTGATTGAGATAGGAATAGAGTTCCAGGTCGCGATCGCGATCCAAGTCCGCCAACAGACCAGAATCATAAGCAAAGTGTAAAAAAATCTTGGTCGGCGGCTGCGTAGCCACGAGCGCCGCGTGCTTATCTAACAAATTCAATAATTTTTCCACCGCTTGAACGCCTTCTGAACTCACGCCGGGGATAGCCTGAATATTTTTCAGCGCTTCATATAAAGACCAGACCTTTCGCACGGCCATCTTATTTATCGTCACAATATCCAAATGCGAGACCTTAAAGGCATTCATATTCAAAACCCGGAACAAAGCGGCCGACTCATGATAATTGTCCAAAAGGCGCAAATAAGCTAAGCAGTCCAAAATCAAAGGCTTATAATACAGCCCGCGCCAGGACATGAATTGATTCGGAATGCTGTGCCGGCCCAGTTCCTTGGTATATATGTCGGCCGTATCATTCGCTCTCACTAAAATGGCGAAATCTGACCACGTCGTTTCCCCCTTGTCCCGTTCAAACAGAAAACGAATCCGGTCGGAGACGAAATTAAGCTCCTCATCCTCGCGCCCGAAATTATAAAATCGGACGGCTGGCTCCGCGTACTTTTTTTGCGCCACCGCGCCTTTAGATATCAGCCCCTTATCAATATTCAACTTCGGCTCCAAACGGTTTGGATTATTGTTTTGAATGAATTTATAGGCATGATCCAGAATTTCCTGGCGTGAGCGATAGTTTTCCGTCAAAATAATTTCTTTCGCCCTTGGATAATCATCTTTAAACTGCATGATATTGGAAATAGAGGCGCCCCGAAATTTATAGATGGAATTATGTACTAAAATGCCATTAGCCACAAAGTTATGTGTGCGGTTAATTTCTAAATCGTAGACAACAGTCTTTTCCTCGCTTTCTTGGCGCTCGATTATCTGATCATAGATTACACCGCGATTCGTTACTATCGGCAGATACATTCCCGGAAAAATATTTTTAGCCGGTACTACAAGAGACTTAAGAAATTTTTCTTTAACTTTTCCTGCCTTCATCTGCAATTCAATGAACGCGCCGGTTTCTTTTTGAATCTGCCGGGCGATACGCCCCAAATAAGCCAAATCTGAACTTGAGAGTCGTAATCTTTTTCCTTTCTTGGCGGCAGATATTTTAAGCCCCATTTTTTCTAACTTTAAAATAGTCAATTGATCGCTCGTTTCAATCGACAAAAGGTGACTAACCAGTGGATTCTTTAAAAATCCATTTTTATCATTCTTGGAACGGTAAGATCGATAGCACATTTCCAAATTAATTTTTAGCCTGAGTTTACCACCTCGCTTAACCCCTTCTAAGCAATATATCGGGGACTCTAATTCGATATTTAGATCATGGGCCAGTCTTCTCACTCCCGCGTCCACATTCAATTCTCGGTAAAGCTTTTCGGTCCAAATTATTTTATCCATTATACCATCGCGCTCCATAAAACAAACTGTTGGCACTCCATATTTTAGAGAGTAAAGAGCTTCGTGATATCTGGCGTTTTCTTGTGTCGAATAAGACCCAACGGCTAGAATATTATCAGCTGATCTTTCTAGCCGGAGACGCGTGGCCAAATCGTTCGTCATGCCTATTCGCCAACCCATTTCTTTTTTAAACATTAAATAAACATAGTACAACTGTTTATTGGAAATGCGGGGCGTAAAACAAAATAACTTATGGTTGTCTGTTGTTTTGATGGTCTTTCCCGTCTTTGTTTTAAAGGTTAAGAACCGAGCTGACTTTTTTTGTTTTTTAACAAAATCAACCCGACTATAGCTGAGGCTTCCTTTGCCTACTCCCGACGCAACCTCATCGCCAATTTTTATATCCTTAATTTTCTTCTGACCTTTTTTCGTCAAAATCAAAGTGTTCCCCGGTAAACATTGATCGTCATCCCCTACAACCACCAAATTATTCTCCGGCGCGGCCAAGAGCTTCACCAGCTCATACTGCGCCCAATTTGTATCTTGAAATTCATCCACCATTATATATTTGAACTTCTCCCGATAAAATTTCAGAATATTCGGCCGCTCCCGGAATAATTTCAAGGTATAAACAATTAAATCACCAAAGTCCAAAAAATTATCCGCCAGTAGCAGTTGGTTATAGACATGATAAGCGTTGGCTAGCTCCTTAATCCGGCCGATTTCCATTTCCTCGCCCGCTTCGTCCGCCTCATCGGCCGTTTCCACAACTTTCTTAATCCGATTTTTAACTTTAGCCGCGACTTTTTTCCCGCTCAAGCGCTCATCCGCGTCCGATTCTAATTCCTCAGCGTACTTTAAATATTCCGCCGGGGATATATTTTCATCTTTCAGGCGCGAAAAATGCCGAATCAGCTCGGCGATGAATTTGGTCGGATTGCCCAAAGGGCGGTAATAGTCTAAAGCAAATTTGTCCAAATTTTTCTTAATGAGCACCCATTGCTCCGTCTGATTCAAAAGCTTGAAGCCATTACTCAGGCCGATATCCAGGCCGAAATCGCGTAATACCTTCTCACCAAAGCCGTGAAAAGTATTTATCCATAAATCAAAACAGCCATAGGGCAAAATCTTGTCGGCCCGTTCTTCCATCTCGCCGGCCGCCTTTTCCGTAAAAGTCAAAAGCAGAATCTCTTCGGGCGTCGCTTTCTTAGCGCTTAAAAGATAGGCTAGGCGGTTGATAAGCACTGTTGTTTTGCCGGTTCCCGCGCCGGCCACTATCAAAAGCGGCCCGCCGTCATGCGTTACCGCTTCTTTTTGCGCTGGATTTAAGGTCGCGAGTAAGTCCATATTTTAGAAACGTAGAATTTTCTTGATTGTTCCTTCTTTGATGTTGCCAATGAGCGCCAAGTTCAAACGGTCATTCGTGAAGATTTTTTTAGCCGTAGCCAGAAGTTCCGGCGCCGTTATCCGATTAAGCTGGCGCAGAAATTCTTTCGGCGTCAAAATGGCTTTCCGAAGGGCCGCTTGCCGCGCGTACCAAACCGCCAGATTATCCGTCGCCTCCATTTGAATCAGCATTTTGCCGCCCAAAAGATCCTTGGCGCGTTTCAGCTCCGTGGCTGACACCGGCTCAGTGGCGATTTTTTTGAATTCTTCCAAAATTATTTTAATGGCCTGCTCCGTTTTTTCTATAGGCACGCCCGCTTGCGCCGTTAAGTAGCCGGAGTCCTCATAGAATTCCGCCATCGCTCTAATGGAATAAGCCAGGCCATTGCGTTCTCTAAGCCGGATAAATAAACGCGAGCTCATGGAGCCACCAAGAATGACGCCTAAAAGCCGAGTCTTCATTTCCTCCACGTGGCCGAGCGCATAAGTCCGAACGCCTAAAGACAAATTAACCTGATCAATTTTTTTCGGCACGATTTTTAATTTCGGTCCGCTTTGTTTTTCTTTAACGCCCGGCTGTTTCTTCCAGATGTTAGCCGTAAGCGGCGCGAACAGCTTCGCCGCCGCTTGCTTATCACTTTCTTTTACGCCGCCGGCTAAAATAATGTAAGCGCTCTTCGTGCCGTACTGCGCCTGCCAATATTTCATAAAGTCATTTCTCGTAAAGCGCCGGATATTCGCTTTTGTCCCGATAGTCTCCCAGCCGGCGGGCGTGTCGCCATAGAGCAGGGTTTCAAAGACATCCTCCACGTGCATGATTGGATTGTCCTGATACATGTTCAACTCTTCTATAATCACGCCCTTCTCGCGTTCAATCTCTTCCGCGGCGAAGCGCGAGTTAATCAGCATATCACTAATGATTTCCAGGGCCGTGCTTAGTTTGCCCACCGCCACCTTGACCCAATAGCCCGTGAACTCCTTGGAGGTAAAGGCATTATACTCGCCGCCCAAAGAATCAAGTTCGCTAGAAATCGCCAGCGTATTCGGCCGTTTAGTCGTCCCCTTGAAAAACATGTGCTCCAGAAAATGCGATAAGCCATTATTTTGCTTATTTTCGTAGCGCGAACCGGTTTTAAAGAGAATCAGGGCCGTGGCCGTTGGCGCCCCTTTGACCGGGATCGTGAGCAGCGGGATCTTATTTGACAAATATGTTTTTTTGTAATTATTCATAAAAATTAGACATTAATAATCAGCTGTTGTTTTAAATTTAGCACATCTCTGATATAATTTAAAGTGACGGAAGATTACCAAAATTTTCTCTTAAGCTTAAATTTATGACCTACAAACGGACTCTTTTAACGCCGGCCTTAATGCACGGCCGCGCTTACGAAATTCCCCGCGTCAAAGACCTGCCGGATGAAGAAAGGCCGCGCGAAAAAATGATTAAAGAAGGCGTCGGCGCCTTGAGCATGGCCGAGCTTCTGGCCGTGATTTTAAGCGTGGGTACAAAAAAAGAAGAAGTCTTTTCCATGTCTTCCCGCTTACTGCGCGAATACGGCGAAAAGGCAATTGCCTATCAAAAGGATCCGCGGACAATTGAACGGGATCTAAAAATTCCCTTGGTCAAGTCCTGCCAAATCGTAGCCTGCTTTGAACTCGGCCGCCGCTTCTATCAGAAAAAACCTGGCGGACTCATAACCATCCGCACCTCCGCTCAAGCCTATGCTTATTTAAAAGACATGGGGTCTTTACCGAAAGAACAATTCCGCGGTTTGTATCTGAACACCCATTATCAATTAGTCCATGATGAGGTGATTTCCCTGGGCACGCTGGATTCCTCTTTAGTTCAAGCGCGCGAAGTTTTCCGTCCCGCCTTAGAATACTCCGCGGCCGCGGTTATCGTTGCCCATAATCATCCCTCCGGTGTTTTGAAAGCGACTAAAGCGGACGAAGAAATAACTAATAAGCTGATTGAAGCTGGCCGCATCTTAGATGTTGAAGTCTTGGACCATCTCATTGTCGGCCAAAATAAATACGTCAGCATTTTATGACCCAAAAGCCCGTGCCCAAAAAATATCAGATTACGCCACTCCTCTGGCGGGTTAAGGACGAGTCAAGCGTCAAGTTCCATGTCGCCAGCGACGACTATTTCGGCACTATCGCCACGGTCCTAAGCTTGGTCCGCCAGCAGATTAAAAAAAGCGACGGTCAACGGACAGCCGCTTTAAAGAAAACCCTGGATAACGTGGAGCGCGATCTCTTGTATCTCCAAAAAAATTATCAGATTAGTCCGAAAACCAAGAATAAAACTAAAATACCGAAAGGCAAACTGAAGAGCCAGTGATCAAAGAGCAGGAGAATTAAGAGCAAACCGATAATAGCCGGCGCGAAGCCTTCGCATCGGTCTTTTTTTATCAGCCAAAAGACAAAACCCAAAAAAAACAGCAGTGAAATCAAACCTGTCTCCGCCCAAATAAGCAGGAATACATTGTGCACAGGCTGATAATTCCAAACCGTAGCCGCGTCCGTTTTTTTTACTCCGTCTTTTAGCGCCAGCGCGCTCGTATAATTGCCCGCGCCCACGCCCAGAAGCGGCGCCTGTTTAATCAGGCCCCAGGCCTGGCCGACATAAGTTTCTCTTTCGATAATTGATTTCTGCTCCAGGGGCTGGCTATCGCTTAAACGGGCGGTCACTAAGTCTTGATAAGGAAAAATCACGATTGAGAGCAGAACCAGAGAAAAAAAGAGCAAAGCGATAAAACGCCCGGTCACCCATTTATCTTTCTGCTTAATAAAATAAACCAGAAGAATGATCAGCCCGATCGTCAAGCCCAACCAGGCGGCGCGGGAAAAAGTAAAAAATAAAGCAAACAGGCTGATAAAATAGAAAAGAAAAAGTAAAATTGATTCCGCCATTTCACCGATACGCCTGATCCGTTTATTCTTGGCTAAAAGATAGGCGGCTAAAAGCAGACCGATGGCCAAGAGGCCGCCCAAAATATTCGGGTGGTCCAAGCCGCCGTAGGCTCTAAGCCAGCGCCCCGAGCTCGCTTCCACGACCGAGGTGCCCAAAGCCGAGGGGTCATGCGCGCTTAAGCCCAGGTATTTGCAGACAAAACTGCTCTGGTTGAGAAATTGCGCGATGCCGAGCAGCGCTTGCAAGAAAACACCGGCCAAGAAACTGTAGATGATTTTTCCTTTGCTGAAAAAACTAGTTTCGTAGGCGCAATCCTTGGCCCCTGTATAAAGCAGGAAAAAGAGACCGATGCCCAAAAGAAAGGCCACGTAATGATAGGCGGCTAAAAAAGTATCCGGCGCAATCCAAATGGAAATAAAAATGAAGATTTCCCAGCCCGCCAAAAAATACCAGGCGGTCGGAATGCCCAATCCGCCCCTCTTATCGCCCAAGCGGTAAATAAAAAATAGCAGCAGGATCAAAAGCAAAAGAAACTGCGTGGCGTAGACGCTCACTTCGGTAAAATTAGTCGGAGCCGGACGCAAAATCAGCTTCGTCTGCCAGGGCAGAAGAAAAATAAAAAGGTAAAATAAATACTCAGTTATTTTTTTCAAGACGCGCATGTCTTTGCTGATTAAAATTATCTAAAAATTCCTGTCGCCGATCCACGGTATATAATTTCAAGACGTCATCCCGCCAAACCATGCCGCTTGAGGCCTTTAAAGCCGGCGGTAGTATTTTTATTTGCCATATCTTTAGCCAACGCTCCAAGGCCGCGCCCATAAAACTGTTTTTTTCAACTCCCACCATCTCTATCTCCGGCCCCAAACCGTTAGCCGCTAAAAATCTTTCGTAAGTTCTTTTCTTATTATACAACAAAACCAAACTACGAAGCCAATAATAGAAATAGGGATCGCCGCCAGTAAGCATCAGATCGCTTAGGTTCAGATGCTCGGCGCTCACATAAAAACTCAGGCAAATCTTGTCGCGCTTGTTCTTCGCGGTCGGCCGCTGGCCCAGAACTTTAGTCAAGCCGGCGCAAAAAAAACGCGTTGTCCAAATTCGCTTGGGCGCGGTGATAATAAACAGATCTATATCGCTGCCGTCGCGTAAGTTATTAGACCCGATGGAGTTGGCTAGGCAAACCGCGCGCACCCCGGGCCAGACGCCAAAAACCCGCGCGTAGCGCCGGGCGATTTTCAACTTGCGCCGCGTATAATTATATCTTTTTTGCCGCGTCGCGATCGTTTCCTCGCGGCCGGACAAAAAATAAAAGCCATTTTTTTGTTGGATAAGATCCGGGCGGCCCGCTAAAGACGCTTCTATTTCAATAAGGCTGGCCGAGCGATCTAAATTATCCCGGATTTCCCAAAGCGTGAGCGGCCGCTCAAACAGGTCAAAAAAGACTAAGAGACTTAGGCTTTTTTCAAACAGAGACGCTTTTATTTGATCGTTTGCCATTTTTTTAACTCTTCGGCCGTTCAATCTTCAGGGGTTCAACCTGGCTCTCCACACCCGTAATCCGCGTCACATCCTTATCAATTTTTTTGAACTCCGTGTAAGCGTTATTATAATGATTAACTGTCGTTGACATCGACAAGCCTAATTTTTTCATAAACTCGTCATAGCTATTCATATGCCGCCCGAGCTTTTCAATGTTCGCCCGAATTTCTTTGGCCTTTTCTTCAATTTGCATCGCTTTGAGACCCTGAAGCACGGTCTGTAGATAGGCGAGAAATGAGGTTGGCGAAACAATAATCACCTTCTTGTCGCGGAAAGCGTATTCAATCAGGTCGCGGGAATTAATATTCGCTTTATTAACCTTGCCGACGAGCAAATCATAATAAATGGACTCCGACGGAATGAACATAAAGGCAAACTCCATGGTCTTTTCGGCCGGTTTAACATATTTCGCCGTCTCATCAATGCGGTTTTTCAAGTCTTGCTTGAATTGCTGTTCCAATTTCGGCCGCGTCTCCGGGTCATTAGAATTGAGCAAGCGCTCATAATTTTCTAACGAGAATTTCGCGTCTATCGGAATAATCTTATCCTTCACAAAAACCACTGCGTCCACAATGGACCCATCCTTGAAGGGATATTGCATCTGATAGGAGCCGGGCGGCAAAACATTTTTCAAAGTCTCTTCCAAAAAATATTCACCTAAGATACCCCGCTGTTTCGGATTCTTTAAGATGTCCTGCAGGTTCTGGAGCTGGGCGGAAAAATTAATAACCTGTTTATTAGTTTCATCAAGCTTGGTCAACTTCTCGGTCACGTCTGCGATGAGCTTAGCCGATTGCGAGGTAATGCCCTGGACAATTTTCGCGGTCTGTCCAAACTGTTCCTGATTGGCCCGATGCGTTTCTGACAACTTCCGATCCAACTCCTGGCGCAGTTCGCTGTTTTGCTGAGCCAGCTGGCTCAGCTTTTCCGATTGCTGAATCATCCGTTCGGCCAGCGAGTCCATTTTCCCGTCAGACAAGCTGGGCTTACGGCGCGACAATAAAAAGATTACGACGCCCAGTCCGATAAGCAAAACTAGCAGTAAAATAGTAATAAATGTTGTATCCATATGATTTTAGTATAGCTCAGCCTGCGTATTTTTTGTAGAGTTGACAATTGGGCGGATATCTTATAAAGGCCTCTGAAATCAGAGGCCTTTATTTTTTATTCTTTATTTCTATTTTTGAGTAAATCCCTAATCTCAGCCAGGAGCTCCTGCTCCTTGGTCGGAGGCAACGGCGTTTCTTCCACTTTCTCCGGCTCTAGTTTCAGCTGGCGCTTCAAGCGGCCAATGATTTTAATCATGATAAAAACCGCGATGGCGATAATCAGGAAATCCAGGATATTCTGGATGAAAAGACCGATGTTTAAGTTCACGGCCGGCCTAATGACCGCGCCGCTCGCGTTTAAAACCGCTTTTTTCAAGACAATGGTCCAGTCCGCGAAGCTAATGCCGCCCATTAAGACGCCAATCGGCGGCATGACAATATCGGCCACCAGCGACGAGACGATCTTACCAAAGGCTCCGCCGATAATCACGGCCACGGCCAAATCAATCACATTACCTTTGACCGCGAACTCTTTAAATTCTCTAATATAGCGTTTCATAAAATTAAAAATTTATCATAATTGCTCCGGTTAACCAAAGCCACTTCGCTCCCGGGATAGCTTGTCATAAACTCCGTCATTTTCTTCAATTTTTCATTTTCCCACTTAAATTCATAGGCAAAAAGCTTACCCTCTCTTTCTTCAAGAAAATCAATTTCATTTCTAGAGTAGCTCCGCCAAAAATATAAGTTAGCCATTCGATTGTCCGCCTGATTCTTTTTTAAACGCTCCATAACGCAAAAATTTTCCCAGAGAGGCCCGATGTCGTTACGGAACGATAGGGGATTAAAATTTTGAATCAGCGCGTTCCTAATGCCCAAATCGTAAAAATAAACTTTAAACGATTTCGCGATTTCTTTGCGCGGATTCCGGCTGAAAGCCCGGAGCGTAAAAATTACAAAACACTGTTCCAGAACATCTAAATATTTCTGGACGGTATTAACGTTCACCCCCAAAAGATTAGCCAATTCATTATAAGAAACCTCATTGCCGACTTGCAGGGCCAGCGCGGTTAACAGATTTTTAACCACGGCCGGCTTCCTGATTCCGTCCAAGCTTAAAATATCTTTATAAAGATAGCCGGTTAATATTTCCTCCAGCTTTCTCGTGGCCGCTTGATCATCTAAAGGATAGACCGCGGGATATAAACCGAAACGCAAAATTTTTTCCAAGCCGGAATCAATTTCCAAAAAATTAATTTCCTGTCTCAACTCTTGCAAGGACAAAGGATAAAGATTATACCAGTGCGCTCGCCCGACCAAAGGCTCGCCAATCTGATTGGCCAGCGAAAAGCTGGAAGAGCCGGTCGCGATAATCTGCGTCTTGGGAAAAGCATCATGAAAAACTTTTAAAGACAGCCCGATATTCGGTATAGTTTGCGCTTCATCAATCACAATGATCTTATAGGCGCCAAAAAAATCATTCATCCGCTTCGCGTCCGCGTCGCGCAAAGCGTTCTGAACCGTTATAGAATCGCCCTGCAAATATAAGCCCTCATTTTTAAAATCAGCCAGAATTTTCTTAACCATGGTCGTTTTCCCGACTTGCCTAGCGCCATAGATAATCTGAACCTGTCCATCAAACAGATCCTGCCTGATTGCCTTTTCTATGAGCCTATTTATATACATAATATAATAATTTAGTCTAATTTCTATACTATACTATATATATTATACTAAATTTATGTCTTTGTAAAGAGATGTTTGTTCAAATAAGGCCATTAAAATAGCTATTTATACTAATTTTAGCCTTTTACACCCACGTCACCCCGGCCACCTTATCGCTGTCTTCCTTGAAGCGCATGATGCGGACGCCTTGCGTGTCGCGGCCCAAGACGCTCACCGCCTTAAACGGCGTGCGGATGACCTGGCCTTTTTCCGAAATGATGATCAGATCGCGGCCCTCCATGGTATCAGCGTTCACTAAGAAAGCGTTGGTGATATTACCCGTTTTGCTGGTCACTTTGGCGGTCTTAATACCGCTGCCGCCGCGGCCCTGGATCTTATATGAAGCCAAATCCGTGCGTTTGCCGAAGCCATGGGCCATGATGGTCAAAATCTGATAGCTGCGCTTGCGTTCCTTGTCGGTCTTAGCCACGCCCATACCAATCACGATATCGTCCTGATGCAGTCTAATGCCGTGCACGCCGGCTGCGCCGCGGCCCATGTCGCGCACATCCGTTTCCTTGAAGCGGATCGCTTGGCCCTTGGCCGTAATCAGCTGGAGATGATCGGAACCGGAAGTTGGTTTGACCCAGATTAATTTATCACCCTCGCCTATTTTAATGGCGATGAGTCCGCTGCGGCGGACATTGGCAAAAGCGCTCAGTTCTACTTTCTTGACCAAGCCTTTCTCAGTCGCGAAGAATAAATATTTGCTAAAGGCCGCTTTATCTAAAGGTAAAATGGATGAGACCTGCTCGCCGCCGATGAGCTGGAGGAAATTAACCACCGGTGTGCCCTTGGCCACGCGCGAGGCCTGCGGAATTTCATAAACTTTAAGCTGGAAGGCGCGGCCCTTGGTCGTAAAGAAGAGAACGTCGTTATGCGTGAGCGAGGTGAACATGAATTCAACCGTATCTTCTTCTTTCGTGGTCAGCCCCATGACGCCTTTACCGCCTCTGGCCTGGACTTTGAAAGTATCCGGCTCTAAGCGCTTGATGTAGCCGTCGCGCGTCATCATAACCACGGTTTCTTCGTTCGGCACCAAGTCTTCCATGCTGAATTCTTTAACGCCGTGACTCACGACCGCGGTCCGGCGCTCGTCGCCGAATTTCTCAGTCAAAACCTGGAGCTCATCTTTAACAATGCTTTTTATTTTCGCCGGCGACTTCAAGATCGCTTCCAGCTCCTTAATCAATCTCTGTTTTTCTTTGAGTTCATTTTCTATTTTCAGCTGTTCCAAGTTGGCTAGGTTCTGCAAGCGCATTTCCAAAATCGCCACCGCCTGTTTTTCCGAGAGCTTGAATTTCTTAATTAAATTAACTCGGGCCACGTCCTTATCTTTAGACGCTTTAATGGTCTTAATGACTTCATCAATATGCTGTAAAGCGATCATTAAGCCCTCAAGAATATGCGCCCGATCCTTGGCTTTATTCAAATCAAATTGCGTGCGCCGGCGAATGACTTCCTGGCGGTGTTTAATATATTCTTCCAGAATCATCTTCAGCGTCAAAACTTTAGGCTGAATACCGTCCACGAGCGCCAACATATTCAAATGGAAAGTCGTCTGCAAAGTCGTGTGCTTATATAAAGAATTCAAAATCTTTTTCGGATAGGAATCTTTTTTCAGATCTAAAACCACGCGGACGCCGTCCTTGTCAGACTCATCGCGCAAATTTTTAATGCCCTCAATTTTTTTATCCTTAACCAGATCGGCGATTTTTTCCACCAAATCCGCTTTATTAACCTGGTAAGGCACTTCGGAAATAATAATCCGGAAACCGCCGCCTTTTTCTTCTTCAATTTCCGCTTTACCGCGCACGACCACGCCGCCCTTGCCGGTGGCGTAAGCGGACAAAATATCTTTAGAATTATAAATGATGCCGCCGGTTGGAAAATCCGGGCCTTTGACGAATTGCATCAAGTCTTCCACGCTCGCTTCGGGATTTTCAATCAAAAGATTAATGGCGCCGGCCAGTTCGCGCAGATTATGCGGCGGAATATTTGTGGCCATGCCAACCGCGATGCCCATCGTGCCATTTAAAAGCAGGTTCGGAAGCTTAGACGGCATAACGCGCGGTTCATTATGGCTGCCGTCAAAGTTCGGAATGAAGTCCACCGTGTCCTTATCAATATCATTCATCATTTCTTCGGAAATGGCGGAGAGTTTGGCTTCAGTATTATGATTGATAAAGCCATTAGCCACAAAAGAATGGCAAACGCTGTCCACTTTAACCGAATATACCGTTTCTAACTTTTCCATTTTTACAACGGACTTAATCTGATTGAAGAAATAATTATTAGTCAAAATCCAAGAGGCAATCTCATAGTCAGAAGGCTTCAAAATCTTCTTCAAGGTTTTGATATTCTTGGCCAGGCTATTATAGCGGTCAAAATTATTCCGCTTGATGAAGGAGTGGGAATAATTGGCGCGCAAATATTCATTGAAATAGGGAATAAAATCCGTCTGGCTCAAGCGGCTGGCGTTTATATCCTTAATGGCCGCTAAAATTTCGCGTTTGCGCGACGAAAAGAAATTAATTTCTTTTTTGAAAGCGGCGATATTGGCCACCCCGGAAATGATTAACTTATAGCAAGCGCTCCGCTTATCCTGATAAGGCGCCGTGGTCACGATGCCGAAATTGAGAAGCACGGTCTTAAGTTGGTTAATCAGCTCAGGGCTCTTTGAATTATAAGTGAGCTCCATTGACTGGCCCTGGTGGCGTTTATCGGTTTTACTAGAGACCGAGCCATCGCCCTCAAATAAGCCTTGCAAGAAAGCCGATACAACTTCTTTTTTAGACTGTAAAACGGAAAAAGGAATTTCTTTGGCTTCAGATTTAGCGAAAGACAAACCGATATTATTTAAAAACGCGACAATTTGCTGTTGATAAATACTTAATTCCCAACAATTGCCTTTGGCTTCCCGTTCATACAATTTCGCGCCCGGAAATTGCTGCAAAATTATGGTCTTAACGCGATGATAATAGTTAAGGTCGGAGTTAATAAAATGAATTTGGCCCTGATGATAGGAACCTTCGGCCACTAAAGCGCCCAAGAGAAATCCTAAATCCTTGTTCATAACCAAAGGCAGGCTAAGCTTGTCTTGGCGCGCTTTAAGCGCTGGCTTAAATTCACTGAGCTTTAAATTTTGCGACGCGAATAAGCCGGCTTGCCGGTTCATTAAAACGTAATCCTTATTACTTATCTCATCTAATCTTTTCCAAACGATAGTCGGCCGATTCCATTCGTCGCGGCCCCAGGTTAATAGCGGATGATTAGCCGAACCGCGTATTTCGTAGCCTTGTTCGGTCTCAACTTTAATAATTTTATGTTTACCCGAATTAAAAAATTTATTAGCCGTTTGGCGTTCGCCGCGATAATTCAAAATCTGTAAATTTATTTTTGCCTCCTCTTGATCAGAAATCACCCCGATCGGCAAAAGACCCTTATCTGTTAAAATAAGCGTGTCACCTGTGACGCAATAGCGCATGGCGGCCGCGTTATCGCCGTCCATGGAACCGAAGTTTCCCTGGCCGCGGACGAGCGGATAGCGCATCGCAAAGTCCTGAGCCATTCTGACCATGGATTCATAAACCGCGCTGTCGCCGTGCGGATGATATTTACCTAAAACCTCACCCACGACCGTGGCTGATTTGCGGAACTTCGCGTTCGCTTTCAAACCGATATCCCACATCGCGTAAAGAATACGGCGATGCACCGGTTTCAAACCATCGCGGACGTCAGGCAGGGCGCGGGCGACAATAACGCTCATGGCGTAATCCAAATAAGATTTACTCATTTCTTCCACGATGGGCTGATCTTCCACCCAGCCGTAGTCAGTATGCGTCCGGACATTGCCGCTCACATTCACCGGGCCAAAACTTTCACCCTTATCTTTCTCTTCGGCCTTATCAATGTCTTTTTCTTTTTTAGGCATAAATTTTACTTTTTATTTTTGGATTTACCGCTCTTCGGCGCAACCGGCGTGCTGGTGGCCGTAGAAGTGGCTAAAGTCGTGGTGGCGACGCTAGAGCTCGCCATCAGCGTTGAGGTGGCGGTGGACGAAGCCATGGCCGCCGTATTCTTTATCAAATCAGCCATTAAAACTTTGGCGGCGTCTGTTTTGGCTTTGTCTTGCGCCTGGCCCAATTCATTCAAACTTTGGTTCAACTGATTAATAGACTGGCTAAAATTACTCCGCACGTCCGCCCAGCCCTGATTCTCCGGCGTGGCCGCGCTCGTGTTCAGATTCCAAATATTGCGGAAATTAAAAATCCAGAAAAGCAAAATCACCGCCATCACCGAGATGACGCCGATTCGCATTTGCCGCATTTTTTTGGAGCGTTCCTCGTCCATACTTACTCTTTTAGGCCGTCCAGATTAACATCATATAATATCTGCTCCGCAATCAAACGATAGTCTAATATTTCTTCCGGCTTGAACCAAATTTTCATTTCGCGCGCCGCTTCTTCCGTCTTGTCGGAACAATGAATCAGGTTGCGCACCGCGCGGCCGTCTAAATTCGCGATTTCATAGGAGTCAAGCGTATAGTCGCCGCGAATTGTTCCGCCATCCGAAGACAAAGGCTCGGTTGAGCCGACAATTTTTCGCACGATGCCCACGGCCTGGTTGCCTTCAAAGACCATCGGAATAATCGGACCGCAAGTCATAAACTTCACTAAACCGCGCACAATGTCTTTACCATATTCCAGCGCTGCTTTTTCAATCGGCAGTCCGGCCGCTTGCCGGTTGCTGATTGTATTCTGGCCCTTGCTTTCATACCAGGCGTCGTCTTTAGAATAATGCGCCCAACACTGTTCTTCGGTCGCCATCATAATTTTCAGCGCCACGAGTTTCAAGCCCGTTCTTTCCACGCGCTTAATAAGTTCGCCCACCAAGCCGCGTTGCACCGCGTCCGGTTTAAGGATAACAAAAGTTCGTTCTTTCTTCGGATGAGTCATAATATTATTAAATGCTTAATATAACTAGTTCCATGTCTTCTTGCGGCAGATCTTTTTTAGAAATCTTCAATTTTTCTTCGTAGGTCGGCGTAAGGCCCAATTCCTTAATAAATTTATCCACGCCATCAAGGCCGTCCACTTTTAAGTCCTTGACCATATAGTGCATCGGGATAACAATGCGCGGTTCAATCTGCGAAATTACTTCTAGCGCTTTCTTGGCGTCAATGGTATATTTGCCGCCCACTGGAATAAGCAGGATATCCGTGCCCACTAATTTTTCTAGTTGAGCGTTATCTAATACATGGCCTAAATCGCCGAGATGGGCGATGGAAATATCATCCACTTCCAAACGATAAATAACGTTCGCACCGCGTTCCGCGCCGTTTTTGTCATCATGAAAAGAATCAACGCCTTCCACTAAAACGCCCTTATAGTCATACTCGCCGGCGCAGTCAATTATAAACGGTTCGCCGCGTAAAGCGTCAATATTGTTGTGATCAGGATGTTGATGCGAGACGGTGATGATATCCGCTTCAAAGTTCGGCACTTTCAAACCGAATTCCTTGCCAAAAGGATCAGTCACGATCGTCACGCCCTCCGGCCCGATCTTGTCCTGGATCTTAAAGCAGGATTGTCCTAACCAACTGATAATCATATGTTTAACAATAAAAATAGGTCTAAAAACCTATTTTTATTATAGCAAAGCTAAGACCCGCGGTCAACCCGAAAAAGGGCGAAAAACAATAAAAAAAAGACCACCTCAAGCAAATTGCTTATTGTGATCTTTGTGTTCTTTGCGCTTTTTTTGAAGCCTTAATGGACTCCGTAGAAGGGCGCTGGTTGGCTGCCCCCTATCGCTTCGGCATTTTTTATATCTTCGGGGCGGATATCAAGTATCTTATCCTGGGGGGTAATTATGATCTCCAGGTTGGCTTGAAATTTTATACCGTCTTGAAAAAATTGTACGCTAAAGGAGTTAGGTCCATAATTTAGAATCTTCTTTCCCTGCCAGTATTTCCAGGGTGACATAGCCACGCCAGCAAAAGTTCCGCCCACAAAATAGAACTTGAAGTTTATTAGACTGTGAAGCACTATTTTACTAGGCTTCCCTAGGTTAAACATAATGTCCGCGTCTCTAATGGTTAGAACGGTATCTCCTTCCGAAAGAATTTTAGAGAACACGGCTTGCATGTAGTTCTTGCCCGTTGACGCGGAATCTATATCCTTGTCATAAAGCAAGCTCCACTGCTTTAGCCCTGGCGCCAGAAGTCTTTTTTCTTTGGATTCCTTGTGGCAAGGCGGCGCCGCTCCCTGAAAATCACCATCCAGAAGTACCATCCGATGCTCCGAGCCATTTTTCAAGGCGACTAAGGTTTTCTGAATACTGCTGGACGTCCCACTAACGCTATTGGCGCTACTTTTTTGAGGCGTTGTCAGCGGTGCGGAAATAGTTGGATTAAGGTCTGCAAAGCTCTTAGCCCCAGTCTTCTTTGTGTCCTCTTCCGTAATCACTAGAACTCCGTTCTTGAGACTCTTGGAGAAATACCCACCCGGGGGGAAACTGCCCCCTTGCATTACCTGAAGATAAAACTCCGCCGCACCATTAGCGGCATTATAATCGGCCTGACCCTTTTCACCAGGAGCCAAAGGAGAGTGCGGATATTTTTCACCGCGTAAGCGGTAAATAATTACCGATGACGAAGCATTCGTCACCGGCAGAGTCTGGCTCTCAGCCAAAGCCGGCAGCAAGATCAGCATCGTGATCATCGCCACCAAAAAATTCATAAGTGTCTTCATTTTATCTGAATTAGGTTTGTTTATCTATATATCTGTGTCTTTCTATTTCGCCCATATTTTTAAAGGACTATTGATTGACTTTTTATCCTATCATATACCTTTAAATATGTCAACAATTATTAAGGTTCATTAATATTCCCTCATTATTACCTATTACTGGCTAAATATCTTAACTGTCTGATTCTCGTCCGTCCGCTTAAATTTAATGCCCATTTCTTTAAGCCGACTTAAAACTAGGGGCGAGGGTTGATGAAAAGTATTATTTGCCCCGACTGAAATGACTACCAAACTAGGTCTAAGCGCCTCCAGAAAAGCTCCCGAATTAGCGGTATTAGATCCATGATGTGAAGCCTTAAAAACATCGGCGCGCAAATCAAGCCCCGAGGCCAAAAGCAATTTTTCCATTTTACTGCTATTATCGCCGGAAAACAGGAATTTTTTTCCAGCACAGTCTAGCTTGGCCACCAGTGAATTATTCGGATCCGTCGGGGCTTTAAAAATCAAGGGTGGCCATAAATATATTACGCAACTAGGCGAAAATTGGACAATTGTCGCTTTGGCGATTGGATCTAGGCGGCTGCCCTGTTTTTTCGCGGCGGCGAGCAGGGCGTCAAAAGTCGGCGCGTGCGGGCTATCCGCTTGGTAGGCCACTTCGCCGACTTTATATCTTTGCGCAACGGCAACAAGGCCCGTGGCGTGGTCTTCATGATAATGGCTGGAAATAATCAAATCAAGGCGGCGGGCATTGGCCGGCAAATCTTCGCCTAGGCGTCTAAGTACCGTATTATCTGGACCGCCATCTATTAGTATTATATGATGGTCAGGGGTCTTGATTAGGGTGGCGTCGCCCTGGCCAACATCCAAAAAGTCCACTTCCAGGCGGGCTGGTGTTTTGCCCAGAAAATAATAAAGAAGACCCAAAACAGAGAGCAAAACTAAGCCCAAAATCAGCCTTTTTAGCGTTTTTTTCATATTGTTTAATATTAGCCATTAAATTTAGGCTTCCTTATCATATAATATATATGATGAAAAAAAGTTAAACTGGCTAAAATTAGGTAAATTATTTTAAACCGTAAATGGTCCTAAAAACCGCTTTCCACCTTGACATTGTTAAAATAATATGATACACTAAAGAGTTAAAATTCTTGGCCGATTCACCCCTGAAGTGCAACACCTGCGCGTTTCGCTAAGATAATAAGTTCCTGTCTCAAGTACTCGCTATCTAATATACCATTTTCCAAGTAATGAGTCTGCAAAGACTCTTTTTTGA
>TBL_comb47_HYPODRAFT_10003449_pt1 | contig 18720 bp, 23 predicted proteins | sample TroBogypolimnion_40_FD_10682 | JGI IMG/M metagenome (IMG submission 10682)
GTAGATGAGTTTAGAACCAGTTGTAAGTGTTCTAATTGCGATGGAGGAGTATGTGAGAAGTTTAGGGTGAGGAAGCACCCAAATAAAAAGAAAGATGAATTACGGTTAATTCACGGACTACTACGCTGTAAGAGCGGTTGTGGGTTGTGGAACAGAGACCGTAATGGTTCATCAAATATCTACAAGATAGCAAAGAATGCGATAAATAAATTAGAGCGTCCAAGTTATTTATGTAGGGAAACAAACAATAATCAAGCGCTTTTACCGAGTTGCTATAAACAAACTTTACAAGGGAACGAAAAGTCCCAACTTTGTTTTTTTTGAGTGGATTTTGTTCCATTTAAAAAGTTCAAAGGTGTAAATATATATAAAGGAAACTGAGTTAAACTTAACTCAACATACTAATGTACATGGATAACGCCGTTATGAATCCCGAATCACAAATACAAGAAACTGATGTTTCTGCGGATCAGTGTGTCGAACTAAAGAATATCAAATATAAAACTATGTTGTTAAATGGCAACCCGATGAAAGAGACCAAGTCATCTGAAAATTTATCGAACTTGGACAAGTTTCTAGAAGATGAAAAGTCTGTGAATCAAAATGAGCCGTGGTGCAAGTTGAATAAAACCATCAAGACGAAGAAGTTGATTGATTTTGTCGAGACATACAAAGAAACTGCAGAGCTGGACAATGAGGAACAGGAAATTTTAATTACCTTCTTCAAAGACAGTCTCGAGAGAAAGAAGCTCCAGCGCGTGAAAGATGTCGTCTATGACAAAGTGAATGGACAAATCAAGGAGATCCCAGCACTCACATACATCAAAGCGATAAAGCATTTCACATTGAAGAATATGGACAAACGGGTTTCAACTCTGAAATCCCTTGCCCCCAAGAAGCCGCAGCATGGATCGTCGCTTCGAAAAAAAGACGCATTCAATGAGAAATAAAGGTTTGCGAATAACAATATAAAAATATAACAACAAATTATAAGAAATGACATATGAACTACAAGATATTTTAGAGGAGCTCGTATTTGAAGATGAGCCTACAATATTCGATGAGGGCTCCGCATTAGATTTAATAGAATCTGCATTACATCTAATGATTGATTACATGAATCAGCATCCAACTGCTATCACCGAACCAGATTTTCACGATGAAATGTTGGAAGAAGTACAGGAATTATTCTATATTCAGTTTGAACATATAATGACGGATTGGGTTGAGGAAGATCTCGAGGATATTCTGGATGACGCATTTGATATATTCATCACACTATTCGATTCCAAGAGATCAGCCGACACGAATACTATACAGGAAAATACAGACATTGACAAATTTGCCGAGCAAATTGCGTATTTGCGCTCGAAACCGCAACCAGAGCAACGAACTGCTGCATGGTATGCATTCCGCCACAACTTGATAACTGCAAGCAACGCATACAAGGCGTTTGAATCTCAATCAACGGTCAATCAGCTGATTTACGAAAAGTGTCAGCCGATGAAAACTGGGACCGAAGAAGTTGGCACAACAACAATGGTGAATGTGAACACCCCGTTTCACTGGGGACAGAAATACGAGCCATTGTCCGTTATGTTTTATGAGCATACGTACAAAACGAAAGTCGCCGACTTCGGTTGTGTTCAGCACGACACACATAAGTTTCTTGGCGCTTCGCCGGACGGGATTAACGACGACCCTGAGTCGGATCGTTACGGCCGTATGCTAGAAATTAAAAATATTGTGAATCGCGAAATTACCGGAATTCCCAAGAAAGAGTATTGGGTTCAAATGCAATTGCAAATGGAGGTGTGTGATTTGGATGAATGTGATTTCCTTGAGACCAAGTTTGTAGAATATGACGATTATAATGCGTACTTGAACGATGCAACAGATAAGCTGAAAGGATTTATCATGTATTTTACTACGAAAGATACAAAGCCATTTTATATATATAAACCATTGGACTTATTGGAGTCCGATTCCGATGTTGATGAATGGGAACAAACAACGATGGATGAATATCAGAAACAGGGGATGGTTTGGATCAAGAATTGTTATTGGAAACTTGATATTGTGAGCTGCGTTCTCGTGACACGAAATAAGCAGTGGTTTGCGGACAATATCGGACAGTTGGAAAAGGTATGGAAAACGATTGAACAAGAGCGGATTACTGGTTACGAGCATCGTGCGCCGAAAAAACGCATGCACAAAGCGGAACCTCTTCTTAAACAGGGATGTTTGCTGAAGATGAAATCAACTTTTTGAAAAAAGTTGAGCAAAATCTATTCTTAGCAACTTTCGTGTAAAAATCGTAATTATTTTTTGGCTCCACCTTTCCAAACTTAGTGAAAAAATCTAGGTTTTGCTCCACTTTTCCAAACTTAGTGAAAAAATATAGGTTTTGCTCCACTTTTCCAAAAGTGGATTAGGAGAGGTGCGGGGAACCTAGATTCTCTGCTTAATATAGAATGTTCGACAGATTTGTTGTAAATGTATTCAGGTTTAGATTTTCAGGAGTGTTGTAATATCCGACTCTCGCACCACCGGAAACTTCGGTCGGTGGAAGCGGTGTGATGATATTCGTCTGATTCTCGCGATTCTTGTAAAGCGCATCACAGAATTCTGCTGGCATGCAATTGCCAGTGTCCGGATTTCTCGGATACCTTATATTGTTGGTGATTTGGGTATAAGATCCAACTTTGAAAATGGGATATTTCCACCAAATATCGGCCGATTGTTTGTCAGAAACACTATTTATGCCTGTGATTGGAAATGTGTCTTGGACCAATACATTCGTTTCGGCTGCAGGGAGTTCGCCATCAGTATTTCCTAAAGAAAATTGTTCTCTCAACATAAGAGATTTAGAGAGATTAAAAAATAATGGGATTCCAATAGAGAGAACTAATATTAGGATCAATAGTATCATACCTTTCATTTGTATATATATACCAATGAAAAAATTTACACAATCAATAAGAAAATCTATACCTTCGCCAAACAAACCCATCGATTGATCAAGCACAATTATACTATTGATACTAACAGGTGTTGTTTGAAAAATCTTCAACTGAAACCAAAAATATATAAATGTCGTTGTCTATGCGAGCTTTAGTGAATCGAAAAGCCACAAACAAAAATGTGAAATCGAACGATATATTAGCTAAATTTTTGTATCCACCGATTTTCAATGGTGATTTGATCGTTTATTCGGATTTGTTTGTGAAGGGAACTACCCATTTGACAAATTTGGATGTATCAGGCAACCTCTACGTTGCCCAAAATGTGGATATTTCTGGTAACACTGTTCTAGATGGTACTCTGTATGTTTCTGGAAATAGTATAATACATGGTAATAGTCAAGTACTTGGTGATTCAGTAACCGTTGGAAACGCTAGCGTCTATGGTATAACGAATATGGGTGGAGATCTTGATATTTCTGGAAACATCGTTTCGGTCGGAAACATCAGTTCATCGGGATCGATTGTTGCTCAAAAATTTGTAACTGGTCAGATCGCGAACATGAAAATACTCAATAAAACTGATATAGGTCAGGTTACAACAACTACAATTAATGCTGCAGCTACAGTAACACTATTCACATATTCATACACTCCCAAATGTGCCAACTCATACATAGTTGTTGAATATCAAACAAAATATTCATTGATTGGTGGTGCTTCTGATAATATCAGCGCATTTGCATATGTAAATGATGGAACGGATAATCGAGTCGGGGAGACATATCAACAGTGGAATAATGCGCAAGGTGGTGGAACCAGAAGCGGAACAATGTTTCCGATTGTAGGCAGGTATTCCAATACAAATAAAACCGCGAAAACGATTCGTGTGGATGTTTTCAATAATACAGACGTTGATACAATGACCGTGACTGGAAACGATATTATGACATTCTTGAAAATAACCGAAATAGCCAATTCTTCGACACCGAGTTAAAAGCGGAGCGACAGAAAGCGGAGCGACAAAATTATATTTCTTGTTTTTGTAACAAGAAATATTCAAATACTTCTATTATATTTAGTAAGAACCAATTAAAAACATTCGTTTATAAATATACAGAATGAACGAAAGAATAGAAGAGATGCGTGTATTGAAGCGCGATGGTGTTCTCGAAGAAGTATCGTTCGATAAAATTCTCAGACGAATCAAGACTTTAGGCCATGAAGCCGGTATCCAAATCAATTATTCATCGCTCGTTATGAAAGTGATAGACCAATTGCACGATAAGATCGAAACGAAGAAGATCGATGAGCTCGCCGCCGAGCAGTGTGCTGCTCTATCCACCCAACATTGCGATTATGCGACACTCTCTGCTCGTATTGTCATTTCCAATCACCAGAAAAATACTTGTGCTTCCTTCTCGCAAGCGATGAGCCAATTGTACAATTTCAAGAATGTGCATGGCCAACACAAACCCCTAGTATCCGACCAGTTGTGGGCTATTGTTTCCGCCAATACGGAGGCGATCGATGCAATGATTGATCATAATCGCGATTACTTGATTGATTTTTTCGGGTTCAAGACTTTGGAGCGCGCCTATCTGTTCAAGATTGGAAATACGACGGTTGAGAGAATTCAGCATATGTGGATGCGTGTGTCTATTGGAATTCATGGCGCGGATTTGGCAGCAGTCAAAGAAACTTATGATCTCATGTCCCAGAAATATTTTATTCACGCAACTCCAACGCTCTTCAATGCCGGCACGCCAAGACCGCAGCTCAGCTCCTGTTTCCTGATTGCAATGGAGGATGACAGCATCGATGGAATTTACAATACACTCAAGGACTGTGCTCTCATCTCGAAGTATTCCGGTGGGATCGGGCTGCACATCCACAATATTCGGGCCAAGGATTCACACATTCAGGGCACCAATGGCAAGACGGATGGACTTGTCCCGATGCTCAAAGTCTTCAATGCTACTGCAAGGTATGTGAATCAGTCGGGCAAGCGTAATGGATCGTTTGCCATCTATTTGGAGCCGTGGCACCCCGACATTGAGGATTTTCTCGAGATGCGAAAGAACCACGGCGACGAAGAGATGAAGGCGCGCGATCTCTTTTACGCGCTCTGGATCTCCGATATTTTCATGGAGCGTGTCAGGGACAATGCCAAGTGGTCGATGTTCTGCCCCCACGAGTGTCCGGGTCTGGCGGATGTGTATGGCGACAAATTTAAGGATCTGTATTTGCAATATGAGACGGAGGGACGCGCCAGGAAGGTTGTCAATGCGCGTGATCTTTGGTTTCGCATTTTGGACGCTCAAATGGAGACGGGCACTCCATACTTGTTGTACAAGGATGCTGTCAATATGAAGTCGAATCAGAAAAATCTGGGAACCATTAAAAGCTCTAATCTTTGCGTAGAAATTAATCAGTACTCTGACGATAAAGAAACTGCAGTTTGCAATTTGGCGTCCATTGGTCTTCCGACCTTTGTTGAGAACGGGGTTTTCAACTACGAGAAGCTGCACGAAGTCGTTAAGGTGATTACAAAAAATCTGAACAATGTGATCGATATAAATTTCTACCCGACGGACAAGACCAAGCTCAGCAATATGCGTCACAGACCAGTTGGAATAGGAGTCCAGGGATTAAGCGACTGCTTCGTCCTATTAGACTTGGCCTTTCACAGCGATGGTGCGAAGGAGGTGAATAAGAAGATCTTCGAGACTATTTATCATGCGGCCCTAGAGAGAAGCTGGGAATTAGCAGTCATCAATGGCGCATACGAGACCTTTCCGGGAAGCCCGGCGTCCAAGGGCACACTCCAGTTCGACATGTGGTCGGTTGCGCCAAGTGACAGGTATGATTGGGCTGCACTGAAGGCGAATATTGTTCGCGATGGACTGCGTAATTCACTGCTCATTGCACCAATGCCGACGGCGAGCACAAGCCAAATCCTGGGATTCAACGAGTGCTTTGAGCCATTTACGAGTAACATTTACAGTCGCCGCACTTTGGCGGGGGAGTTCGTTGTCATCAACAAATATTTGGTGAAGGAGTTGATCGAGCTTGGACAATGGAACGAGCAAGTCAAGAACAATATTGTTGCGAATTTGGGGAGTGTTCAGCAACTACCATTCTTGTCAGATCACATCAAGGAGAAGTATAAGATCGTTTGGGAGATCCCGATGAAGCATTTGATTGACATGGCGGCGGATAGAGGTGCATTTGTTTGCCAGAGCCAGAGCATGAATCTGTGGGTCGAGGATCCCACCTACAATACGCTGACATCGATGCACTTTTACTCGTGGAAGAAGGGACTCAAGACTGGGATTTATTATTTGCGCAGGAAGGCGAAGCACCAGGCACAACAATTCACTATTGAGCCTGATAAGAAGGTCGGTGTTGAGGAGGAGCATGATGAGATCTGTGAGATGTGCTCTGGCTAATCCAAACCACCTTTAGAAAAGATGGAGCCAAAACCGCATTGGAAAAGTTATCTATTTTTTGATCAACTTTTAGAAAAGTTGAATAGGAAAGGTGTGGAGAACCTGAGTTCTCTACGAAAAAATAAAATATGCGCGTATAATATAATGTCTTTGGTTTCATTTTTCAAAAAGCATCAAAAGAAGATTTTAATTCTTCTCATCCTTCTCGCAGCGTTATTCCTTTTTAATCGTCAGTTTAAGATACTTGAAGGTCTGGATACTGCGGCTCCTTCTGCTAGTCCTCCAAAAAAAAATGATGCCTCCGCAGTCAATTCTTTAGATGATATAAAAAAATTAGTTGCTGCTCAGATAAATAAACCATTATAAATTTTTTCATAACATTTCGTTCAATTTAATGAACGAAATGTCTAATCAGAGAGAGAGATATGTGGGGTTTTGCTCAACTTTTCTCGAAAGTAGTTTTTTTGCTCAACTTTTCTCAAAAGTAGTTTTTTTGCTCAACTTTTCTCGAAAGTAGTTTTTTTGCTCAACTTTTCTCAAAAGTTGATTAGTGAAGCAAATTTACGATCAGCGACTTGACTTCGCTATTGACATCCTTGTTGAATCGGAACTTCATCACACATCGCACAGTGATCAGGACATCATTCAACGAGTTGTGCAAGTTCTGTGGTGTCTCATCAAACAACTTCTCATACAACTCCTTCAATGTCGGATACTTGAAATATTTCTCGCCCTTCCAATTAATTGCTGGAATACTGCAATATCCGTATGTTTCCCTCGCAGTACAATACATCCGCTTATTTGCCAACATCTTTGTATCTTCTGCAATGTAAGCAGCAGGATTTCGCATCATCTCAGACTTGACCATATTATAATCAAAATTTATATTATGACCAACCAACATATCTACTTGAGTACAGTCAGTCAGGAACTCTCTCAATACAACATTAATATCTTTTCCTTTCGTTTCGGACATTTTATTTGAAATATGATGGAACGAATAGTTCTCTTCCGTGATGACAACACCCATCGGAAGCTTAATAATCGAATCGTATGTCTTCAATAGCTTGTTTGTATCAGTGTCGTAGATCACATAACTGAACTGCACAGTGTAGGGCCATTGTTCCAAATTAGCTTTGGTGACAAACCTTTCCCCCTTGGGCGGCAGTCCAGTAGTTTCCGTGTCGAAAATAAGAATCTTCATTTTTTGCTTGTTTATATTGGTTTCAAATTGGTGATTTGAAATCAATTTTTTTTACGCCTTTCTCATTTCAAACGCCTATTTTTTTTAGTTTTCTTTTTTTTATTTCCTCCTTTAGTTTTGTTTTTCTTTTCGTCGAAACTAATTTTTTTTCTTCTGTATATTGTTCCTTTTACAGAATTTAGTCTGTCATCTGGAACATAACCTATATCTTCCAATTCATTTTTAATTTGTAATGTCCTTTTCATAGTTCTTCGTTTTGACTTTTTTTCATTTCGCTGTTCTTTAACTTTTTTATTGATATAAGTCATCACATTCTCTGTTTTTAACCATTTTTGAAACTTGTCTATTAGTACATTTATATCTGGTTTGTAAGCTGTTTGGTGAACGTAGTAGTGGTAGTCGTCGTCGGAGTCGTAATCATCATTTATACTATATCATACTAAAAAAATCGGCGTTTGAAATATTACATATTTGGAGATTGAAAATGCCCGTTTTACTTGAAAGGTGTAAATTTACTAATATGAATATCTATTGTTTTCCGAGATATTACATTTTGCAATTTGTATACAGTATCATCTGTATTTGGAATAGGACCTAATTTATACCATTGATTAGTATTGTGGTCCAAATGCATGTCTGTAACAAATTTAGCATCATTAATACAATAAAAAATTTCGTATATTTTGGAATTATTATCATTTGATTTGACAAACGACCAATCAAACAAGTGTGAATTTATATGAGTATATTTATCCATATACACCTTTGAACATTTAAGTTCGCACAAAAATACGAATTAGAGCAATGCGCATTGCTCTAAAAAGTGGATTTATCAATAATCATCGTTTTAGCAATCTTCTTCATGATTTTATTTTCACTGTCAAAATCATTACACTTTGAGCCACCTCCCATGGATTCAATAACAATCTTGTTATAGATATCAGAGTATTTCGAGTTTCCATTATTGCAATCTGGGTATTTCTCTTTGAAAAGTTTAGTATTCTTACTGTTTCGGAAGGCAACGCTCTTGATCATCTTTCGCAATTTCTTATTATCATCCTCATCCTTTTCCCAAACATCCCCATCCTTGATATAGATAGTTTCTCTCTTAGGATCAGTGCAATGAACCGGTCTCTTAGTAACATCGAGTGCTTTTAAATTCTTGATTATAATATTGGAAATGCCTTCTACATAACCAACTTGCCCAACATGCTCCAAGTCAGATAGTTGAAGATTGATTGAATTTACAAATTCGGTTATGTTCATCGCATCCTTGCATTCCTCGTTTAAGAATACCTGCAAGTTGAATGTCTTGTTATGTGAGTTGATGGTATTATTATTACCAGAATTACTATTCTTACATACTTCTAAAATTTGTTTTTGTAAGTCGCTGTTTTGCTTGATCAAGAAGGCAATTAGATCTTGATTGTCAGGTGTCTTCTCTGCGGGTTCATCTTGGGGTTTATCAATGGGTGTATCGTGTGCTTGTTTAAAATCGCATTTTTGCAAGTGTCTCCATAACCCAGACCTATCATTGTAGTTCTTTCCACACTCACAAATAAACGGCGACGCCGGCGTTGCTAAAATGTTGCTAAACCCACCTTTTTGGTTGATTAAGTGCTTGTTGGTCTGTATATGCCGTTTCCAGTCAGATTTTTTGTTACATGATATGATGCAACTTTCACATACGAATTTTTTCGGCGTAAAAGGCGTAAAAGGCGTAAAATCGGTTGCCATTCCGTTGCTATATCTAAATATTATATTTTTGAGAATTTACGCAAAATAAAAATTTATGCTCACAAACTGAAAATTATTTTTTTGGTCGCCAGACGCTAAGAATTTTTATGGTCACAAAAATATCGATTTTCAAGACTTTAACCGGCCTTTTCAAAAATGGACATTTATAAATGTCCAAAATCGATTTTCGGAGAATAGTCTTGGGTAAAAAAATCACACATTTTATATATATTATCGATTTTCCTACTTAAAGAAACATAAGTCATATACTTTCATTGAATAAAGGTCGTGCCACCAAACGCGTATGATTACGAAAAAATAACTTAAAATAAATCCAATACCTTGAAACAACAATGCCAAAATATATCGTGAAACCAATTGAACCAGGTTTTGTTATGGAGCGTAGAAGATATATCAAAGACGGCGAAACGCCTTTCACGGTCGAACTATACTATGAATCTGTAGTTATATTTATTACAACCGATGAAGAAGAGCTCGTAATAAAAATGGAAGACCGTGTCTTTGGACAAGACATCAATAAATATTTGAAGAATAATTATCCTCACTGTGATTACGACACAAATCGTGGTTGCTGTTTGGGTCAAAATTCTCCTGATATGCCGGAATATTTGAGAGAGAAAATTGATGATAAGAGAAGCAAATATAGTATCTATGATTATTGGAATGACTGTGTATGGATGAGTATGGCATTGAGTGATTATGATTGGGTGCTCGACTATCCAGTGGAGTTATGGGTTTATACTGAAGATTTTTCGATAACAAAAATTACAAAGCCACCTCCTCCACCCCAGTTAGAACCAAATCCACATTATGAATATGCCCTAGTAGAACCGCTTGAAGAAGTAAAATGGGATGAGATTGTATCAGAAAATAACGAATAAAAATATAATTTATACTCTTGTGTAATAGAAAACACATACTCTACTCTCTTATATTTTTTTTTGCTCCACATCTAGAAAAGCTGTCTTGCAGATTCCAAAGCTCCTACGGTGCCAGATCGTAATCCCGTGTTCCTTGATTCCATCAATGTGGCGCTTCGCACCATATCCCTTGTTCGAATCGATTCCGTATCGCTCCACTAGCTCCGGATGCGCTGCACACAAGTCTGCAATGTATTGATCTCGTTCCACTTTGGCTAGGATGGATGCAGCGGCAATCGCAGTAAATTTATTGTCTCCGCCTTCAACACAAGTGTATGGTATCACCTCCAGCTTGTTCCCATTCTTTGCAATGATTGGATTGAAGTAGTTGCCGTCGATCAGCAAATGAATCTTATTGTCCGCCTGCATTTTGGAGGCAAACTTCTTGCGAGTTTCATTGATCGCCTTGTGCATCGCCTGCTGCGTAGCCTGTAGTATATTAATTTTATCAACAACGGTCTCGTCTTCGTAACTGACATGCCAAGCCACTGCATGCTCCTTGATGTAGGCGGCCGCTTCCTCAATCGTATTTTTTTTGGTAGAAGTGAATTTTTTGCTGTCTTTCATCTTGAAATGATCGAAACTGTCATCTTTAGGTAAAATCACTGCTGCCGAATATACACGACCGAACAAAGGTCCGCGACCGACTTCATCTGCGCCAATTTCAATAATGCACGGGTCATCATACATAAACTTCTGCAATGGAGGAGCTTTGGTTCGCACCACTTTCGGTTTAGTTTCACTTATATCATTGGGTTTAGTTTCACAGTCCATTGGTTTTACGCTTTCAGATTCCATTTTATTAAGTGATACCAATTTATAATTTCATCTCAATTATTTTCACAATATAATTTATACAATGAAAGTAAGTACTATTGTTATTTTAACCATTTTATTATTTGGGTTGATACTGTTATCATATTTGGCTCCAAAACTGCAAGAAGGTCTTACAGGTCACAACCATCACAAACACGATGGGAAAAGTGCTACAGCTGGAAAAACCCAAACGAATAATGATAATACCAAATCAAACGATGATAAGACAGTTGGTAGCGATATAATACAACCAGGAACAAGCCTATATGGTCCCAATGGAGAGATATGTCAAGTCTTGGTGGATGAGAAAAATAAACAGTATTTAGAAGTTCGCGATTCAATCACTAAAGCACCAGTGTATTACACTTATGATTCGAATCAAACAGATATTTTCAATGGTCCAAATAATTCAAGTGCAAATGTACTTATTGGCAAAGACAATCAACCGCGAATTTCAATAACGGATAGTGGAGAAAATACGAAAGTGTTTGCTGCTGATGGAACACAAACGAATGCAGATACAACAAACAATAATTCTTCCAATAAGAGCAATAATTCTTCCAACTACAATGGATCGCGTATGGGAACAAACAACTATGAAACTGTTTATTCAAGTTACTCTAGCTCACTGCCGACAGGAGTCCCATCCAGCCAGATTGTTCCTGGAACAGAGGACCTGTATATTCTGAAGTCGCAAGTGGTTCCTCCGGTTTGTCCGGCATGTGCGGCCACAACAGGTTCGTATGGAAATGGTGGGCAAGATAATTCTAAATGTCCGCCATGCCCTGCATGCGCACGCTGTCCAGAACCTGCATTCGATTGCAAGAAGGTCCCCAATTACAGCACGATGGACAGCAAGGACTCGCCATTCCCTGTGTTTAACGATTTCACTTCGTTCGGGATGTAAGCTCTACTAACTATGACGGTGGAGGGGGAGGGGGCTCAATTCGCGGTGGATCACCCGACTCAGATGAAGTTCCTCCCGCACGGCGTCGTCGTCGAAACCTGGGTTGCGGCAGAGGAAAATTTGACTCGCATACAGGTCTTAGATTTTGATCATCTACTTTTACCAAAATCGGAAGATTCACACTGAATGCATTTTGGTTTGTGACATCATCAGCGTTTGTAGATACAATCAGCTTACCAATATCACATGCTTCGTCATTCACAGAGTATGTTATGTGTGCAATCCCATTCATCACCATTCCCCAGATGTAAAAGGGGTATCCGCGATTAGCATTCATTTTATAGTACATACCGCCATTCGCGGCGGTAACCGATGCCCCAACATTGTTATCATCATCGTGTAATATATTGGCAAGAGTCAGGACAACATCAATTTTCGATTTAATTAAACTTTCTGTTTCGATGGTTTGTTGTGCAGACTTGTTATAAGATTCTATTAAAAGCTGACGGCTGCCAATACAAAGGTGTTTTAAATTTTCAAGTATATTTGCTAATTCGGAAATCTTCATACCCCTTGTAAAACAAAAAGGGATAATACCAACATTGTTGTTGGGAGAAGAATCGGATTTTTTGAATCCGACTGGCAACCAACCAACAAGTTGGTTGCAAAGAATCGAACTCATAATATTAGTCATTATTTTATGAACTAATATATATTTGGTCTTGATACCATCCATTTTCAAATCGCTTATAATAATTTGGGTTCGAAGACTCGTTTCGTTTGATTTTATTATACGCGCGGGTTTGTAATACAAATTTCTGAATACAAACCACTTGAAACATAATTTGGAATACATCGTGTAAATATAATCAGGCATGCTCTTCATATTTGGTTCATCGATGAGTGAGTTTGTTTGGCCGTTGAACATGAGTGCGCCCAACAACAAATAATCGCCTCCACCGACAACTTCGTGATTTATCGCGATGTATATTGTTCGAGTTTGTAAGTGGTACCTCAGTATCATGACATTTGTCTGATCGACCAATTCTTGAGACCATTCAGACACGTGCTCTATTGGTGAAAATATAACATCGTCGGACTTGCCCCAATGTGATAAAACAAAGGTATTTACCCTCGCCATCATATCTATAATTTTGTCATTAAATTCAGATTCCGTTAGTTTCGACAATACAAAGCATCCGAGTTGGATCGATTTATAAGAGAGCACTTTGCTATGTAGAAAACGATAGTATATGTCTTCGCCTTGTTGTTCTCGTTTTAGGTCGAGATGTTTATTAATTTTGTCTGACATATAATACATATATATTTTGTATTTCAACAATATATATATTCAGCAACAAACACGCTCTTTAACTTTATCTTGTTGCAACTACGAGAAATAACTTAGTCACGCGTTTTGACGCACTTATCGTCGATTTTCAAAGTTGCAATCTTCTCATCTTGGGGAACAATGTTCATAACGCATTTTGATTTCTTACCATAGAGCGGTTCAGTGCAACCCTTTTCTTTTTTATTGTTCTTTCGAGTGTTCAAACGTTTGAATTTAAACAGTGATGGTTTCTCGTCTGTGCATCTGGCACGGAAATGCTCGTATCGCTCCCTCACATCACAGTATGACAAACCTGATGTCTTCTTCAGCATCCGATTCACCAATTCGTGTAGCTCATATATGTAACGAGAGAACGAATCGCGATCCTTCATATCGGACATTTTTAACGGCATCTGACGCAGATTCGTCTTCAGATTCATCCTGCAATATTTGCAAGGTAACACATTTCGCAAATTCAAAACAAATTTTCGGTAGTTATGTTTATCTTCGCTTGTTGGATTCACTGGATAGTTGAAGCTCATGGTATGCAAATAATGCCACATCGGAGGTCCCCAAACTGTTGTGAGCATTCCATCACCGGCATTGTAATCTTTCCGCGTGAATATTCTTGTTGCATTGCGATTCTTTCGTGTCTTCATATACAATATAGAGAATAAAAAATATCAGGAGTTTGTATGGAGAATTTCAATCAAACACTTTTTACTGATACCACTCAAAAATTATACACTAGTTTTTTCATTTCGATATTTTTAGTAATGTTTGTAATATTGATACCGAACAATAGTGTATCGAAGTATATCGCTGTTTTGTGTTTAACACTTCTTATATTTGTTATGTATCTGAATATTCAGCAAACGCTTGCTTTACAAACGGCCAAGACGAGTGTTCAACGTGACGAAACTAAAACTCAGCTAGATATGATGATTATATACAGTTACTTCTTCACATTCAGTCTTGGTTTATTGATACTATTTGTTATGAATATACTAATTCGTGGCTAGAACTTTAGCGAACTTTGACTTCAACTCTAATATCTTTTTAAAATACAAAGTATCCGTCTTATAATCGTGACGGTTGATCTCAATTAGCTCACCATTTTCCGCACGAAACAACATATATGCATTCTTCAGATAACTCTATGTTACTTTCTTACATATTTAGCGTTTTTCTTTCATTTGATTCGTAAAAATAGATTCATTAATTATTCTAGAGTAATATATAAATGCCAATCAGTGATACGATTCAAAAGTTGAAAACATCCATTACCACATTGAGTCCCAACATGATGCTGGCTATTATCGTTGGACTGATTTTCTCTATTGCTGCAGTATTCTATTATCGTTATTATGTTGCACCGTCCATCAGTACGACTTACAAGGCAAATCGTGAAAATGTAGCAAATGACTCATCTGGCGGTAAGACTGCCGAACTACTCTTCTTTTCCACTGACTGGTGTCCGCACTGCAAGACAGCCAAGCCCGTTTGGAATGATATCAAAACGGAATACCAGAACAAACGAATCAATGGATACAAGGTGATCTTCACAGATGTTAATTGCACAAACGACTCACCTGATATTGAACGGATGATGGATAAATACAAAGTGGAAGGATACCCGACGATCAAGCTCCTTAAGGAAGGTCAAGTGATCGAGTACGATGCCAAACCTAGCAAGGACACATTAGTTCAGTTCCTCAACACCGTCCTTTAAAGAAGAGCCGACAGAGGCATCAAGTGTCTGGTTTTCTTCCGTTATACAAACAGAAGGTTCCAAATACTTTATAGCTGCATTAACTCCGTTTTGATAAAGGGTTCTACGAACATCTATCGAACTTAGCGCAGTGCGTATCATTTCAATGCTGAGGAAATTCGCACAACATAGAACTTCATACTTGATGGAAGGTTGAATCCGATCCAAACTCATGCTTTGGATCACTTTAAACATAAAACACAACATAAAATCTAAAATCGTAGATTCCGAATGAATATGATTCGTTATATCATCATATTGATTCTTGAACCCGAGGATCTCCTCTTGAAGCTTCCCAGTATCCAAACAATATTTGAGTGGGTAATTGCAAATAATTCCCCCGTCAATATAACATTTACGATCTAGACAAACTGGTGTCATAAGAATTGGAATACTACTTGTCATATGCAGTGCAGTAATAAGAGGCAACGATGGATGAGTCGTATGCGAAACATCCACAACCTTGAATTCATTTATTTCAAATGTAAAGAAATGCATCTCTATTCCTGAATATTCAAAAAACTCCGCCAATGTGATTTTCAATGAAATGTCTTTAGCATCAAACAATGGCTTGAACGCCTTCTCGATAGTAGTCTGATCAAAAATACCCTTTTTCGTGTAAGCATCGAAAATCCCCTGGACTTTCACGGAGAATAAATCGTGCCACGGTCGTCCAATAATGTAATCGCGGATGGTTTGCCAATCATACTTCAAGCAAACGAGGACGGCGACCATCGCGCCAGCAGATGTCCCATAAACCGTTTCAATTTTGTCCATCTCCAAATATGCTGATTCCGCGAGATGTTGCAAGCACCCCAGCGTTTGGATCATAGAAGGCCCGCCACCAGAAAACACCAAATGTTTAATTGTCATTTGCCTATTCTAATAATTGCCGAAGTATTTAATAACTTTTTTCTAAATTGTTTGTAATGGCGAATATATTCACATTAGACAATGTCACTGAATTCACTGAAAAGTTAAACCTAGATGAATTGTATGAAAAGAAGCGCCAGCACGACCTGAACCAACTTTCTCTCTTCAATAAGATTTTAAACCGGATTCATGTAAGGATTCGCTTGACATCTCGCCAGAAGCTGAATGAGCAATTCTGTTGGTTTGTAGTGCCAGAGGTGATTATGGGAGTGCCCAAGTACGACCAGGGTGCATGCATCGCCTACCTGATTGATCGCCTACAAGAAAATGGGTTCAATGTGAAATACATTCATCCAAATACCCTCTTCATCTCCTGGAATCATTTTGTTCCTTCGTATGTAAGGACAGAGATCAAGAAGAAGACTGGGATCGTGATAAATGAGTATGGTGCGAAGATTGAAGATGGAGACCCAACTAATAATAAGATGATTACTGCAACTGCAGTCCCAAGTGCAGGTGTAGGCGCATCTAATCCTAATAATGTCATGTTCAAGGAACAAAACAATGCGAATCCCGAAAAGGCCAAGAAGAATTACACCCCGATCAATTCTTACAAACCATCTGGTAATCTGGTCTATGGTGACGACATACTGAGTTCTCTAGAGGAGAAGTTTTCGTGATACAAATAACTTATGTCGAATGAAGGATTCTATTTATGGCAGCTAGACGATGTATTACACTCGTATAATCCATGAAAGTCGCGAATATTCTCAATTCAATCGTCTCCGCTGTCATTCGAATCGCAGTATTTTTCAATTCATTTCGTGTAAATAATGTCCTTACACAAAAGTGGTTTTGAATTCTACCGGCGAATTTATCAATTTCCGTCTGGTTCCCCATCAAGTATCTTGCCAACCATTGTAGATTGTCTTCGCTTATCTTGCTCTTCTGAATGTGAATATGAATAGCAGTTTTTTCGCTAGACCAAACGGTCTTCTCTCGCGCGTTCAAATTGTGAAACCAATCGTATAACTTTCGCATTTGAACCATATGATAAAAAAATGACATTGGAGCGCTCACAAACTCAAGTCCATTTGGAACGGAAGTCTCCAACTTGACAACATAGTAATCGTGTAAGAAAAAACGGTTTAGAACCGAGACTTGATCTTTCACTTCAACCTCTATCTCGATTCCAAACATTATTCCAGATCCATAATGTGTCGTGATGTTTGATGTTGATAAATTTTTGTGTTGTAAAATTAAATTATGTTGGTCGTTGTGCATTGGGCAGGAGTGGTTGTTTTTTTTCAGATGCAAACTGCAATTGCAGATACAGGTAACATAAAAATTGTCGTGTTTGAATGCAGGACCAATTGCAAAATGACGGAAACATGCACAAATATTCATAGTATTACACAAGAAGATATATCTGCGTCTAATAAATATTCACGATACTGTTGCAGTGTTGGCCGTTCTCTCATATCTGAGTCTAGTGCCTTCAATATATTTAGTTTCATTCGCTCGTCGTGAATAAAGTGCAACGGTGGTTTATCATACACATTCACACGTGTTCCTTCAAACGGATCTCTTTGGACAATAATGAAATACAATACAAGTCCAAGTGAATAGACTACCGAGATAGTAGATGGTCTTGTGTCAGTCCGCTTCATTTTACTTGATAGTGATTGGAATGAAGCCGGAGTATCATCGTAAAATGCTACGTGATTGTATTTGCTCAGCATTTCGGGTGACCAGTAAGCAGTGTTTAAATCATATTCATTCATCGTAATAAACTCAACTGTGTTGATCACAAAAGCGATCATGTTCCCATTGTCATCGGGCTCAATCCATATAGAGTCCGGATTGATGTTGGATTGACCCGTGAGCATGTGGTTCTTGAGGAGAAACTCGTACCCATCGATCAAGTGCATCATTATTTGTATCGGCGACAACCGTTTTTTATGACGAAATAATCCAGAAATACGGGCCGTGAGTCTTCCCGTATGACTAGCAGACGATTTATCCAAAATGTAATTGCGTAAAGTGGTTCCTTTACTCGTGACTTTATACGCCAAACACATATTTTTATTATCCCTGATTACACTAACCGGGTTGAGTACATAGGGGTGTTGTGGCAGACGATTAATGTATTCGTTTAATTGAGTTCCGTCACATTTATTTTTAATTTTTATCTTATATTCGATTATACTTGTTGTATCGTTGTAGATTTTTGTCATTAATAATTTGTATTATGATATATACACAAATTATTTTCAATTTTTATTATACACAAATCTATCATATGCATAATATATACTCAACCAATCTCGAAATGTTTTGATTATGCAACTCCTTATTTTGGTTCATCCAATTCGTGCCAGCACGATAATGTAAAATTCGATTGTCGTAAATCTCATAAAAGTATTTCCCATTTACATTTCTATTATCCGCCTTCAACAGTTCTGTTATATTCTTATCAATATTGTCAGGCAACACAGAATCATCCCAAGACAATGAAGGTAGGTGTTTCATCATGTAAAAATCACGATTACAGCATTGCACCATGGAATTACACCGACCAAAGAGAAAAATGAGACAAAAATTCTATAAAAAAATAAAAACTTTGTTATCTTCCTCCTCAATAGTGTAAAAGCACCCCGAAGGGCATTAGAATATTTCACAATTATATTTCTATAATGGTTATTCTATCTTATTGTAATTTATAT
>TBL_comb47_HYPODRAFT_10003450_pt1 | contig 18718 bp, 17 predicted proteins | sample TroBogypolimnion_40_FD_10682 | JGI IMG/M metagenome (IMG submission 10682)
TCAATGCGAAGATAGAATGCCCCATCCGGTAACGGTCCCCTCATTCAAGAACTTTCGCGGCATATCCTCAGCCCTGTGTTCTTTGCGGTATTCCACGGTTTCTTGACTGCCCTTCAGTGACACCCTTTAAAAATCTTGCATATAATTTTCACTTAAAATTAANTATCATGAAAAAGTTTCAAAAACATTTTGTAGGAAAAGGCAAACAGGTAGAAGGTCTTCAAATTATCAAAGTAACCGTAAACATGGATGATCTGAACGATCTCTCTTACGAATTCAACGGCGAAACTTACGCCACTTTCGAAGTAGCAAAAATGAAAACAGCAGACCAGTTCGGTCGCGAATTTACAGTCTATGTAAGCCGCAAAGAAGAAGTGGCCGACGAGCCGGAAACTGAAAAAGAAAACAAACCGGAAACAAAAATGAAAAGGCCGGCTAAAAAAGTAAAGGAGAGCATCGATGAAGTAGCTGATCTTCCCTTCTAAAGATGAAAAAAACCCTCTAATCAGGGTTTTTTTGTGTTCGATTTTTTCTTTGAGAAATACCCTTTTACACTCAAATTCGGGGCAAAGTTATTGATCGCCAGCCGGAAATGTAAAGGGCCGTTCGGCGATACAAGATCTTCTTTTAGTGTTTCACCTCCCGGCACTTCGTGCTTGTTCAGTTTCTGCCTTAGGTCATTGAGCGGAGCCGAAATGGAAGGCAGAAACTGACATTCGCCCATTGACAATATCCGCCTGGCTCAATTTTAAATGCCCGAAATTTAAGTATAACCGGCGAGCCAGATGCCAAAATAAACCTGCAGGGCAGCAGTAAATGATTATGAGTAAGAATAATGGTTCCGCAGTAACCCGTGATGAAGCGGTTGCATTGATTGAGTTGGTTGACGAAGCAGTTGTTGCAACTGTTGAACTTCCTGAACCTGTTGTTTTAACCGTGGTGAAGCCAGAGCCCGTACAAGCTCCCCGGAAACTTTCCTTGGATGAACGGATTCAGAAGGTTGAAGATTTGAGTCTGTTAATCGACCGTTACCGGATCTTAAATGAAAGCCGCAGGAAGTTGCAGACTTTCCAACTGGGTGCTGATGGGCTCAGTTCATCAATTCAATTGCGTGATGCTGCAGGAAATGAGTTCAGAACTTCAAATTCAGCTGTTATTAACACAGTCATCGATGAGATGAAACGGACGCTTGACACCAAAGTCAGGGAAGTTGAAGATCTGATTGACCTTTGAAAATTGGGAGCGGTGCTCCCTTTTTTTGCTCGTCGCGGAGAAAGAATGTTTCACTTGTTGATAAAATATCGACACTTATTAAATAAAGTGACACATCTTCAAAATTGCCAATAAATTAGGTATAATCCAGTAACTAATCAATTAAGTTTAACTAATTTTAAAAGTTAAATTTAATTGATTTATTGACATATGAATAATCTCGACAATTTTGTTTATCCGGTTTTTTTAAGATTTGCACTAATGATGAAATAAACCAATTGTGTTTACTACTCGAAATAAAACAAAAAGAGTTACTATTTACTTTTATTTCGATGTCGCATCAATTTTAAATGTGACATCACGTCAAGACAACTAAAATGAACGACATTACGACAAGACAAAATAATCCGAATTTAATTGAACTATTGAAGGCTCAACGAACTGCATATAGTCAATGTAAGACTTTTCAATTATTTGACGTAGTTAGTATAATCATTGCTGTAATTTTCCCTGTTTTGACTTTGGTGTGCCCTGCCTATCAAAATATGATTAATGCATTTGGGGTTTTATGGACAATTTCCTACTTACTGACAGAAATTTATAGAAAGATTAAGACAACACAGGGGGCTTTAATCCAAGAGCAGTTTGACACAGAGTTGTATAATCTAAATTGGAATGAGATTTTGTGCAAAGACAAAGTTAATACGGATACTATTCAAGAGTTAGCTGCAAAATATTCTAAAAATGACTTAACAAATTGGTATTCAATCAATATTAAAAACACTCATCCAAAAGAAATTGCTGTCATTTTATGTCAACGGATAAATTTCTCTTGGGAAATAACTCAAAGAAGAAAATTTGTAGTTTTCTTATCAATAATTGCTGCAATGTATTACTTAATTTATATCGTCATTGGTTTAAAAAACAATATTGGGTTTTATGATTTACTTGTAATGTTATCGCCTTCAATTTCATTTTTAATATACAGTGTCTTAAATATATTGTCCTTAAAAAGCCATATTAAATCAAAAAATGAAACTTTAAAATTCATCGACAAAGAACTTGATAATTATAAAGTGAACAGGATTTTACCAATAAGTGAAAAGCTGAGACAAATTCAAGATATTATTTTTACTGAAAGAACTGTTCCTGAGAAAGTTCCAGACTGGTTTTATAAAATAAACAAATCAAAAAACGAGAATTTCATTGACAACCTTATTAATAGAATCCAACTAAACCTATAATTATGTCAGTATTAACACACCTACAAGACACCGCAAGTGCAGTGAAAATTGCGGACTGGGAAAGAATCCTTATTGATTCATCAATTAGTGTATTGTCTACAAAACTTGGAAATCACTTCACCAACTTGAGTTCAAAATTTGTATTCGGTTCATATGACAGACGTACAATTTTACGAAGAAGCAAAGATCCAAATTCTGATGTTGATTATATGGTTGTTTTTAATGACGGTGCAAGCTTTCGACCCCAAACAATGATGACAAGATTAAAAACATTTGTAGAAGCCAATTATTCAAAAAATGAAATCTATCAGTCATCACCCACAATTGTACTGGAATTAAGCCATATAAAATTTGAACTTGCTCCAGCGTACGTAAGTTTGGGAACTTATTATATACCTGCACCTGCGTCTTCATATTTAAATTGGATTTCAACAAATCCCAATGGCATGAAAACTGATTTGGACAATAAGCAAAGAGATAACAATTATCTAATCCGAGACTTAGTTCAACTTCTAAAATATTGGAATGTTAAAAATGACAAAGTTTATAGTTCATATGAATTAGAAAGGTATGTACTTGACAAGTGGTTTTACTCTTGCACTAATCTGAAAGACTATTTTTACTCAGCTGTCGAAGGCTTATCAACTTCAAATTTACCTTCTTACAAATCATCAAAAGTTGCGACATTAAAGCAAATTGTAGCTAATACAAAAAAATATGAATTAGAAAATATGCCAGTGACTGCTGAGTCAGAAATGAAAAAAGCAATTTGACAAAGAAAGACTAGTGCGAACTTCAAAATAAACCAATCGCCGTTTCCATGTAGATTTGGAAGTTTTCAACACTTTACAACTTCGGTGCGAAATGACAGGTAAGCGTTCCGCAATAGGCACCTGCATATATTTGCATGACGTTGATGCCAATGATTGCACGACCACATAAACAGACAATTATAAAATTTTAAATACTATATGAAACCAAGCTGGGCAAAACAAGATGTGTACATTCACTTCGAGACTTTTTTACAAAAGAGCATAATCAATAACGATAGTTACATAACCGATAATCCGGGCATTTTCAATATTGAAAATCTAAATGAATGTGTCAAGTGCTTTTCGGATACTCCAGATATGGGAGAAGGTAATTTTGATGAAAAAGCGGATCAACAATTTACAAATTCAGCAGATGATGTAAAAATTGTTTTTGCCCATTTTGTTTGGCTTTGGTGTTTGGCAGATTCAAAAAGCCATGATTGGGGTAAAAAGAGCATAGTTAAGAAGTTCATAGGTGAGGACATACAACTTACCAATGTTTTTGTCAGTGGAGGTATTGGCTCATCTGGACAAAGACACAAAAGACAAAAACCCAATGAAATAAATTATCTGCTTTTACTTTTTCGATATCTAAAGCAAAACAAAGAACTACTTAATATTAACGACATAGGCTCTTTAAAGGTCGCTTTAGAAGGCATTTGTAGAGCACTTTATTATAAAAAATTTGATACATTTAAAGTAGAGGATGAAAAATTAAAGAAAGCTGGAGATGCTTATTTAGCGATGCATCATATACTGTTGCACTTGTGTAATCCTGATAAATACGAAGCGATAGCAGCGCAAAAAGATAAAAATGCAATTATAAATACTTTTTATAGCATTCTTGATAAAGAAAATACTGAAGGTTTATGGGAAGATATGGATGATACCATACTTCAAATTAGAAGTAAGTTGTCTGAAATATTAGAATACGATATAGACAGCTTTTATGATGGTGATGCGGTTGAAGATGCCTGGAACTTTGGCGAAAGCAAGGACGATATTTCAGAAGTAACGTTGTTCGAGTACAAAAAGGCGATCGTGTTTTATGGTCCTCCAGGCACATCAAAAACGTATTCAGCAACCAGATTGGCTGAATTGCTAATCACAAAGCAATATTTCCGTAACAAGCAAAACATTAAAGAGTACTTTGAAAATTCAAAAAAGATTTTTGAAGGACACATACATAATTTGCAATTACATAGCAATTACAATTATGAAGATTTTATTGTTGGTATGCACATTGAAGATAAAAGCAGTGTGGTTAAGCCCGGCTTTCTTTTAAATTTGATTGAGAAAATAAAAGCTGATCCACTTCCTCATATTTTAATACTCGATGAAATAAACCGCACTGATATTTCTAGACTGTTTGGCGAACTTTTTTCAGCCATAGAGTATCGCAATAAAAAAATAAGACTTTCCATCGGTGATTTGGAAATCGCACTACCTACCAATCTATATTTTATTGGCACAATGAATGAAATTGACTTTTCCCTCGAACGCATTGACTTTGCCCTTCGTAGACGTTTTCTATGGCAGTTCAAAGGATTTGACAAAGGCATCCTTTGGAGTATGATACAGCAAAAGAAAAAGGAATTGCAAATGAATATCAGCGATTCAGATATTGAAACCTATATCAATCGTTGTGAACGGTTGAATAAAGAAGTTTCTGGGATGCCAGAATTGGGTGAAAACTATCAAGTAGGTCACACATTCTTTGCAGAAGTGGTTGATATTTTTAATTCACTAAAAGGGATTCATTCAGGTCGTCTTTATTTCTTGAACCAACCCGTACATATCCTATGGGAAATTAGCATCAAGCCAATATTACATGCATTCTTGGGCAATATGGATGCAGATTCTAAAAGAGATAAAATAAGTGATCTGCAGAAAGTATTAATAAATGGGTGAAACACTTAAACATATAACAGCTTTTGATTGCTTGCCTTTTAATTCGGATATGGCAACATCAGATGTATTGCAGGAGTTTATAAAATCGCAAAGGAAGAATGTCTTTTGGTTTACTGGCGATTATAATGCAGATGAAGATTCCAGGTTGGCCGAATATGATTACAGAAATAATTATTGGACAGCAGGTAGATTTGTTGGTGAAGCTATATTCAACCACAAAAATGCGGATTATAAAATTACTATCAAGCCAAGATTTGGCGAAAATATGCTATTCAGAATGTTGGAGGAGATTTTCAATATTCGAATTACTACTTCGGCAAGTCAAACCAGTAAAAGCGTTGATTGGCAACATTATATTAAACGGATAATTGCATTCATCTGGTTGCAACAACTAGCCAATGCAAATTTGCATGGTGTTCCTAAAACCCAAATGAAAAGAGAATATAGAGGGCAAGCCATCCGAGGCCGTTTAGATGTAAGGAAATCTTTTAAGACATTGCATGGCAGCAACGAAGTAGTTTCAACTTATCGGGAAAAGCATATTGATGAACACATTGCACAAATAATATTTCAGGCTTATCAAACCTTAAAAACAGATTTTGAAATTGGTAAAATAAACATTCCTGATTCTGCAAGGGATGCCATTAATCAGGTTTATAGCGTAGTTCAAAACAAATCACCAATCAGCGAAAGCGATTACAAAAATATAAAGTATAAAGACATTTATTTAAGCTGGAAACCATTGGTTGATTTATCCTGGGATATTATTAAGCGTAAACAATTCAGCTTAAAGCAGGATAAAGCAAAAAAAGGTTTCGGCTTTTTTATAGATATGGCTGAAGTATGGGAGCAATATCTACGAGCCATTTTAAAGAAGAATCTTTCGCCATATGGCTGGCGTTACAAAAACAGCAAGCAGATAGCTTACAAAGGATATTTCTTCCAACGGGAATTGATACCGGACCTCGTATTTCAAAAAGAAAATGAAGTAGCTGTTTGGGATGCCAAATATAAACGAATGAAGGGTAGAAATTTTGATGTTGATCGTTCTGATTTTTTCCAAATTCATACATATATTCAATTTCAATTAAATATTAAACAGGTAAAAGCTGGAGGGCTACTTTACCCAATTTCAACTTCACCAAACTTTTATAACTATCAAAGCCCCAACCTAATTAATGAGGATGGAATAAAAATGAAATTCGCAATAGATGGAATTGAAATGCAAGAAATGGGCGAACAAAAAAATCCTTTAATTCAAGAAATGAAATTTATAAAAAGAATATTATCCCATATTAATGATTAAAGACAATTACAAATTGAACTATTGGCATTTTTAACAATTTAATCAAAGATGAACATTTAAATATCTGACAATAAGTTATTTTATGGAAAAAATAATTCCCTTTCACAAAACCGATTATACACTGGACGGAATTCATATCTCCTCTGGCAAATTTATTATGGAACAACAGACCGAATGGGAAAAGGAATTCCATGATCAATTTAATCCTTACTATGCCAACGTCATTGAAGGGCATCCTTCAGCAATGTTGCGTCTGACCCGATACATGGCAAGTGAGGATGATGATTCAAATACAGATTTCGGGATGGAACTAATCGATGGCGAAATTGATATTGATACCAATCTTGCGATAGAGAAGTTCAGTAAATTACAGACAGTTTATGCGATTGGATCACAGTTTCAAGATGCCGAGGACAATCCATTGTTCCTAATCAAAAACGAAAAACTATCTGAAAATATTCTTGTTCTGAAATATATTAAGGACGATGATAAAGGGAATGAAACAGAAAACGCTCCAGTAGTCGAAAAAACAGGATTTAATTATTAAATTATTTAAGTCGATGAAAAACAAATCGTTAAAAGAGAAGAGTAAATTGAACGACTATCATCAGAAGAAGAACAAGGTCGCATTAGAGGCGGTCAAGCAAATGTTGAAGCATCCATTATCCTTGGAACAAGCAAGAAAACAGACAGAAAGCTTCATGAGAGATCAGAACAGCACGAGACCAGAGAAAGATTAACAAATAATCAAGACCAAATATGAACCTAGCCCAATTAAACCAACAGTACCCGAATGGAGAATTAACCTCAGTACCAGGAGATCCAAATTTTAGGTATGAGGTATTAGCTCCATTATTTAACAATTTATATGAGAATAAGGTTATTTTCCATGAGCGTGCAACAGTTGTTCTGAAATTGGAAGACATTAAAATTACACCTGATAAATTCGAAGCAAAAGCAATTCGACAACTATTGATCGGGACTGAAAACCGCATAAACAAAGTTTTACCGCCGAAAATCTTTACAGTTGGTTCAAACTGGGCTTACCTAAAACTTATTGGTAATGTGTTAATGCCATATTCAGGTTGGCTTATGTGGGTAGATCCTGAATTAGTTAAAAAGGTAGAGGAACTTACCTTAGAAATGAAATTCACTGATGCGCTTAATCTTACATATAATGATTTCAGAGGAGTGATTAGGGGCGAAAGTAACTGATCGATTAAAATTAATCAAATGTCTGTATTTGGGAGAGGTGCTCCTTTTTTTTGTTCGCTACAAATTCCGCTTCAATGCCTCATCTAACCTGTTCTTTATGCATTTGGACAGGCTTGGGGGTTGAATGATAGCTACACAGTCGATATATGAAAGAATCAATCTTTCCAATTCATAATTGATGACGATTTGAAGACTTACTTGCAGAGTATTATCATCAAGCCATTTGGATTTTTGCGAACCGTGGAGGGGCTTTGTCTCCATATATTTTCCTGTTTTGCCATAAAAATGCAGCACCACGTTTTCTATTTCGGCATCAATAGGTTTTGTTACGCCGATAATGTCTTCAAAATACTCCTTCCAGTCGATGGAGGTATTTAATTGATAATTGCCATTGATTTCATGGACAAACACTATCCGGTCTATAGCTAAATTCCAATCGTACTTTTGGTTTTCGGGATTGTAACCAAACAGGAACCAGCGATTATTGTATTGCTTTAAAAAATAGGGGTGAATTACAACATCATAAGCCGGCTGGCCACCAAAAGGCTGATAGCTAATGGAAAGCACTTTCTTGTAAAAGATGGCGTTGTATAAATCCCCTAAATACTCGATTCCCTTTAAATATTGGTTGCTATCGAACTCCATAATAGTGTTAGTGGATTCTTCTTTAGATAGCCCTTGTTTGAGCTTAGGTACTAATTCGTTCACCCATTCAAATTGTGGCATACCCTTAAACTGAGACAATATTTCTACCGCCACTTTTAATTGATTAATTTCAACTTCATTGAGTGGCATATTGTTGATGGAATATGAAGTGTCAGTATATCGGTAGTACACCTTTTTACCATCACGGATCTTGGCAAGTTCAATTTCCCATCCCTCCTTACTTTCCATAAAAGCAATATCATCAAATATTTGCCTTCGGCTTATTCCGTTTGAATCTGGATCGATTTCCAGTAATACATTTTCACATTCTGCAATAAGATGATTAATGAAATACCGTTTCCCCGGATTTCGGAAGCAGTTATCAAGTACTTTATATCGAATAAGGGCATTTTTGTTCGTTGCCATAGTCTGAATCTTTATACTGTGCAGATACAATGCATCCTTGATGATTTAATTTGCAATTCAATTAACTAAGTATTGAAGGAATCAAAGTTAATTGAAAATAATTAATTTTGTGCAACTACACTGCACAGTTTAAATTTTACTTTGCACATTGTTCATTGAAAGCCTGCTGCAAGATATTGATTTGTGCCAACTGGAAGCCCTCGCAAGATGGCTTCAGATCGGTTGGTGTTCCGAAGTAATTCGGGATGAATGTTTCTTGGTTATTGTTGTCTCGACGGTTCTTAGAACATTAAGATAACAATACTGATAAATGTTAATATTTTTAAATTTTTATAATGCCATAAACAAAGAATAACGCAGCAGGCTTTCTTGAACTAATTAATAAAATATGAAACTGGAACAAGCACATATAGACCAAATCAGAACTGCATTTGCGAAAATGCAGACCAAAGAAGATTTGCTTCATCTTTTGAATGAAGCGAAGCCACTGGTTTATGGAAATAGGGCTGTTCCCTTTGAACTAAAGCAATTAACATGGTACGCCAACCCCAAATTGGCAAAAAAACGATATACGGAATTCAAAATTAAGAAGAAATCCGGTACTGAACGTTCCATACATGCACCAGTAAGCGGGCTTAAATCCCTGCAGAAAACACTAAGTTTTATTTTGCAATGTGTTTTTGAGCCGCATAAAGCTGCTATGGGGTTCGTTCGGGATAAGTCAATTGTAGATAATGCGAAACTGCATTCCGGCAGTAAGTATGTTTATAATATTGACTTAAAAGACTTTTTCCCAAGTGTTGATCAGGCAAGAGTTTGGAAATGTTTACAATTGAAGCCGTTTAATCTTAACAACGCGGAGATGACATCTGAAGAAGAAAATACAACCAGGCTACAAACCGGCGTTAGAAAATTCATAACTGATCATAAGGAGCGTATCTATTATAAGATTCAAGATAATTCATTAATACTGGTCATTGATAAAAAGGGGAACTATGAAAAATATAAAAAGAGGCTGACAGATCACCTGGGAATACCGAATATTCCCCTTTTAGGTATCGAACCAGGCGATGGGGAAAAACTCAGGGAGTATAACAGCCCAGTTAATGAAATCATTTTTGAAGATGCCAAACGCTACATATTGTCTACTGAAAATATAGAAGCATTAAGTAGGCTTGTTTCTTCCCGTAAAAATTTAGCAGATATTATAGCTTCTCTCTGCTGTACAGAAATGGAGGTAGAAAGAAAAAACGAGAAAGGAGAATGGGAAATAGTAAAACGCAATGTATTGCCGCAAGGAGCTCCTACTTCACCTGTCATTACAAATATCATTTGCCAGCGTCTTGATTTTATACTATCCGGTGTTGCAAAACGATTTGGTCTAAAATACAGTCGTTATGCCGATGATATTACCTTCAGCTCATGGCACAATGTGTATCAACAGGAAAGCGATTTCCTGAAAGAACTGCACCGCATCATTACCGAGCAAGGGTTCCATATAAAAGAGAGCAAAACCCGATTGCAAAAAGAGGGTCACAGAAAAGAAGTAACCGGTCTTTTGGTAAATGAAAAAGTCAATGTTCAGCATCGCTACATAAAGCAATTGCGAATGTGGTTGTATTATTGGGAAAGGTACGGTTATGAAAGAGCTTATGGGTTCTTTTTGCAGCAGTATATAGCAGATAAAGGTAATAATATAAAAGGCAAACCAGATATGGTTAGCGTTATTTCCGGTAAGCTTGATTTTCTGAAAATGGTCAAGGGAGCTGAGAATGAATTATATTTGAAGTTAAAAGAGAGGTTTGATGTATTGATAAAAATCGACAAGGGCATTTACTTTGAAGACAAGCCTATTCTTTCAGAAGACCCCCTTACATTATTTAATGCTGATGAAATAGTGTACTCAATTGATGACACTTCAATATTGACAACAGGGAAGCTTAAAATCAATATTAATCCTTTATATTCAGTCAAAGGTAAGGTTAAACTTAAAAGAAATATTATTGTTAAAAAAGGAGAATATCTGCCTTTTGAAAGATTTGATGAAAATAATGAAAAGGAAGAAAAAGAAATTGACCTTTCTAGGCATTTGCCAATTGACGTAACACGATTTTTAAATAATTTCCGCGCGAGTGAAGGATTAAAGTTTCTAACACACGATTATGACAAACCTGATTCGGTTTTTGATTACGGTAATATTTTAGCGGTTGCAAAAAAAGAGTTTGACGAATTATCATCTCAGTTTGTAATACCTTCAAAGCTTTGGGCAAGGATTAATCAGTTTGCTTTCGGTGATCCGCATAAGGTTTGGACGTTTAATAAGGTAGCTTATAAGCTTAATTGGAATTCTCCTGAATTGTTATCGTGGATTGAATTTAATCCCGGTACACATCCCATAAAAAATGAAGATTTTGAAAAAAGTTTTATTACACCTTTTAAGAAGAGCATTGAGATAAAGGCTCCTGAATTAGAGTTCATCTTTAAAAATAAGCTGGCAGAAAATTTGGAATCAAAATACTTATCCTTTGACATTAAGTTGATTGATTTAAATAAAGCTAATTTTTATACGAATGTTGATGCATTACAGGCTGGCATATCCTATATTATTAAGTCTATAAAACAACGCTTTAACAATAGTAATAAAATTAGAATAGAATTCTCAAGAAAAGCTGATGCTGAGGGAAGAAAGCGAATTATAAAGATAGTTCATATTGATTCTGTTTGTGACAAGCCATTGGTTAAAAATGAGCTATTTCAAGGTGATTTATTAGAAGCAGAAAAAATGTTTTTTGGCATTTGTGATTGGTCAATAATTTCAAAGTCTCCCGATTATTCAATCAATAAGCTGAATATATTGTTTGATATTAATTCGGATAAAAAACCAACAGAAAAGACCGATGAGCTTATTGAAGGATTTACTCATATCTTAACGTTTTATTCATAATCTATGATATTCCTAATTGACGATAATAAATATAGTCAGATGTCCGAAAATTATAAGTTTGATTTTACAACAATCTTACTGTCTAATCCGGAACATATAAAATGGCTGCAGTCAATATCAGCAGATGATATTGAAAAAGTATTATCGAGTGGTGCATGTATTTTAATTCATGATTCACTAGATGATAAAGAAGAAAAGGACCGGTTGATAGCAATGGCGAAGAAAAACAATATTCCTTATTGCATATTCAGCAATGGATTTATTGCAACTGTATTTGAGGGTGAATCAATTAAGGAAATTAAGAAAGATAGGCTTTATAACAATTTATTGGTTTTCATTAACAATTTCAAAACTGAAAGTAAAATTGAAATGAAACTTCTTTCATTGGGTCAAAATTACGAATCAGAGAAGGCTTCTATTATACAGGATAGATTGATAAATGGAGCTCTTTTCAAAAACCGAAATAATTTTAATTATGAGGTAGCATTCCCCAGTGGCAGCCAGGACTATAAAGATTTAAGAGAATTAGTGTATTTAAGTGAAAGCTATTCTGATAAAGATACATTTGAAAATGCATATAATAATTTCGAGGATGTTTATAATGACAATAGAATTTCATCGCAGATGATGAAAGAAATAATCAATTCATTAACAAATAAAGTAATTGAAAGATATGAATAATAAGATTGTAGTAATTGAAGATTCTAAAACAAGTTTCTCAACGGACTATAAATGTATTAAAGTTGAATTCAACGGCCAGTCTAAAGATGAGGATATTCACAGATGGCTTGTCGTCAATAAACAGTTAATGTCTAGTGCTGAGAAACTAATTATACCAGTTAGGTTAGGTAATGAGGATGCTGAGTTTATGGGACTTTATATTGGGATGCACATACGGTTAACAAAAGAACTGGGAAATGTGCGTTTCAGCCCAATCCTATTCATTTCAGATCAAACCGGTGAACAAATTTTGTCAAATCAAATTAGCAATCACAAGGAAAAATCTGGACTTCTTCTTTTTACTAAAGGGTCATTTTTGTTATCCGCCTTTTCATTGGATGAGTTCATTACAAAATCTATTTTATCTATTGATGAACAAACACTAATTGAAACTGTGATCCCAAGCCTAAGTATTGAAAACTCAAAAGACCCTGGTCATCAGCTGGCAAATGATTGGGGTGCGTTCCGTTTGGCAAAATTCGCTGGGTATGCACTCTCATTAGAAAAGCCGACATCGTTATATTTTAAGTACAAAGATTCTCTGACAAATAATGAGTTAGTGCCAGAATCTAATACCAATATTGGAGTATTTAATGAATCCTGTAAAGCATTACTAATTGATGACAATGCTGATTCTGGCTGGTCGGAAATACTTAAATATATATTAAAGCATAAAATAGTCATGCCGGGAAAGCATTCATCTCTTGATGTTATAAGGACATATGAAGAAGCGACAGAATTTAACGACTATATCAACTATGATATAGTCTTCCTTGATTTAAGATTATTAAAGAAAGAAGACAGAGGGCAAGAAGTAATTGCAATCGAGCAATTCTCAGGAACAAAGATCTTACACAAAATAAAAAATGTTAACCGGGGCATTCAAGTCATCATATTTACTGCTTCTAATAAAGTATGGAATATTGAAAGGTTATTGGAGATTGGAGCAAATGGATACTACATTAAGGAAAGTCCTGAATATGTCCTGAGTCAGATATTTTCAAAGGAAAATTATACTGAATTATTATCAACTGTGAAGAGATCACTATCTCTAAAATTTTTAAGAAGTGTTGATGTTATTCATCAAAAGTGCCTTTACTCCATTTCTAGTGATAGATCAAGTAGAAATGCGTTATATCAAAGTTTTTATGACAGATCAATTGCATCATTTGAAATAGTGCATCAATTACTGGGCAAAATTATTGTGGATAAAAAGTATATAAACTTTGCTTTTTTAACCTATTTTCAAATTATTGAAGATTTCGTTAGCCAACGCGAAAATTTTGATTTTGTTTCAAAAAGAGAATGTTATGTGGGTTCTTCAAGAACTAAAGTAATTGATGATTCTACGGGCAATCTTATCTGGAAGTTGTTATATAACCAGGATCGTACTAATGGAGATTATTTTGAAATTGCTGATGAGACGAAATCTGCCGAGGTTCTAATTCAGACACTTTCAAAAGTATCCTTTGTATTAGCTTTTACATTTCAAAAGGATAATGCCTATTTAAAGAAGTGGGCAAATCTTAATAATATAAGGAACACTAAGGCCGGCCATGGTGGGTCAACCGGTTATGTGACCAATAAAAATATTGAAGAACTACTTGAAATAATTGAATTAATCTTAACATAGGCATTTCATGCAACTCACAGCCAAACTCACACAGCTACTTCCCATTCAAACCGGAACAGGTAAAAATGGAGAATGGAAAAAACAAGACATCATTGTTGAAACTGATGGACAATCCCCTAAAAAAGTCTGTGTCTCAGTTTGGGGAGATAAAATCAATGAAAGCCAGTTGAAAATTGGCAACAAATTGAAAATTGAGCTTGAAATTGAAAGTCGGGAATATAATGGTAAATGGTACACCGATATAAAAGCATGGAAAATTGAGTCGGTAAGTTCAAACAACCCCAAAGCGTCAAACAGACTTTCTGAGGAAGAATTAGAAACACTTGATTACGATTCCGGCGAGATGCCATTTTAATTTTTCTTGTGCAGTTGCTTCGCACATATGCATTTTAAATTTGCATAAAATTTAATAGTTATGAGCATATTCAATTATTTCAAGCATCTTAATCTGAGCCCCGACCAGGAGACTGCACTAACAAAGCTCGAAGCTTTTTTAGACAGCAAAGTGCCGGTCTTTATGCTGAAAGGATATGCAGGTAGTGGTAAAACCACCATATTAAAAGGATTGACAGAATACCTAAATTCTGTAGAAAAGGACTTTTCATTAATGGCTCCAACAGGAAGAGCAGCTAAAGTTATAAGAGAAAGAACTGGCCAGGAAGCCAATACGGTCCATAAGTCAATATACTGCTTTGAAGATATGGTTGAAATTGAAGAAGGAGATTCATTTTACTACTACTATAAAATTCGTAACAATGTTGATGTTACCGGAAAAATATTCATTGTCGATGAAGCGTCCATGCTTTCTGATGCAAAAAGTGAAGGTGAGTTTTTCCGTTTCGGTTCAAGTCATTTATTGACCGATTTGATTACGTACACCAGGGTCACTCATAAAAATGTAAAATCTAAAATCATCTTTGTTGGTGATCCTTGCCAATTGCCTCCGGTAGGTGATAATAGCTCAAAAGCTTTTGATGCAGAATACTTGAAAGAGAAATTCAACGTGAATTCTGAAGAAACGGAGATGAAAGAAGTAAAGCGTCAGGCCATTGAAAGTAGCATACTGAAAGCTGCTGCTAAAATTCGGAAAAGTATTTCAGCTAAGTTTTTCAATGACTTTAATTTACGCTCAAATGGGAATGATATTTTCAATCCATCATATGAAACTTTCTTTGATACCTGGCAAGAGGCTGCAAGTCCTAAAATTATTATCGCTTATAAAAACAAAACCTGTCTTGACATCAATTTGCAGATACGGGAAAGACGATTTGGAAATGCCCATTTACCGGTTCAAAAAAGCGATATTGTTATCTTGGGTGGCAACAATTACAGGAAAGGCGTTTTCAATGGCGAGTTTGCGGTGGTCAATGAAGTTAGTGAATTTAGTGAGGTGCGGATCATTGCTTTAAGAGGGAAAGATCCTGTCACACTTAGCTGGCGTGAAATAGAATTAGCATTTCCTGATGCTGAAAGCAATAATAAAATTGTGAAAGGTAAGATTCTGGAAAATTTTCTTTATGGTGATAACTTCTTGAGACCTGAAGTAACACAAGCTTTGTATGTTGATTTTACAACCAGGCACAAAGAACTAAAACCCAAAACTGAGGAGTTTAAGGACGCAATCATACAGGATGAATATTTTAACTGCTTATTGATGAAATATGGCTATGCCGTAACATGTCATAAAGCCCAAGGTGGTGAGTGGGATAATGTATTTACAATTTGGGATCATGATAATTCAGAAGGATTTGACTGTTTTAATGAAAAACAACGGAAAGCTGGTAAAATCAATCAAAATTTTTATCGCTGGGCCTATACAGCTATCACCAGGGCATCTAAAACATTGTTTGCATTAAATCCCCCCTACTTTAATTCCTATTCTAGAATGGCATTCCTGGATGTTAGTGTTATTAATGCTTTAAATGAGCTAACCGGAACCCAGATTCAGGCAGAAGAAATTTGTGAGGATCGAGATTTACTTCAGCAGTTATCACAGTTCAATTTATTGGATCAACCCATTAAAATACAGGATCATTTTATCAAAGTCCGGCATGCTGTAAGAAAGAAGTACATTGAGGTAGTTGGTTGGGAGAGATTAAGTTATGAGATTCGATATTCCTTTAAGAGAGAACAAGACAAAGCTGTTTTTAAAACCTTTGTCAACGGGAAAAATGAATTTAGTAATGCACTTTCCCCAATGCATAATCTCTCTCCAAATGAAGCATTTAACAATATTGTCGGAGAAATTTTAAATCATTTGCCAAATGTTTCTATTAAAAGAAATACTGTTGAAACAATCGTTAGTAAAATAGAATTTGAATTTGAGTTGGAAGAGCAATTTCCATTCACCAGAAGTCTGTTTGATGATCTTATTTTACTTTTTGACAAAACAGAAATCAAGGTTGAAGATATTGAACATCAACAATACAAAGAGCGCTATACGTTCAATCGCAATCTGGAAATAGCCACAATTGATTTCGAGTACAAAATGAATGGATTTTTTGGCAGGGTTGTTCCCATTCAAAATAGAACCAACAGTCATGCATTGATTTCTGATATTAAATCGGCTTTGCAAACCTTTAAACAAGAAGAATATGCCAGCTAAAGAGATTAAAGAACTCCGTCAATCGGGTAAATTGGAAGAAGCCTTGAACCTGGCAAAAGCTGAGTTAGAATCACAGCCAGATAACATTTGGGCAAAACGAAATATTAGTTGGGTTTATTATGATTATTTAAAGCTAAATGAGTCACTTGAGCTGTTCGATACATTCTTATTCTGGATAACTGAAATCAAAAGCCTTCAATTACCCGTAGAGGAAAATATGTTGTTTGAAAAACTCAGCTGGCAGATCGGCAAATTGGCCTTTTCTCTATTGAAAGCTAACCCTGTAGATATACATAAGAGCATTCGGCTATTTGAGTCTATCCAATCATTCAATTTCACGAAACCTTCTGAAGGCTACAGCTTCTTATTTAAGGCATTTCATAAGTCCCTAAAAGAGACTGACAAGTATCTCCATTTTGCCGATTGGTGGGACTACAATAATTTTATGTCTGAAGATTTCCAGAAAGAAAAACTTCCAAATGGAAAGGAGATTATGGCTATTGCGGAGCAGGGATACATTGCTTATGCTAAACATCTGTTGCCTAAACAAACACAGCAGGGCGAAACCATTTTTGATAAGGAAAAAGCTTTAGCCTTTCTACCAATTTTATCTGATATCGTTGACAACTATCCTCAGTTTCAATACCCAGCCTACTTTAATGCAAAATTATTACTTGCACTTGGAGATACAGACAATATACTGGATTCTTTAATACCCTTTGCGAAGAAGAAACGCAATGACTTTTGGGTATGGGAGATTCTGGCTGAAGCTTTTTCGAATGAACCGGATAAAGTGTTTGCTTGCTATTGCAAGGCCCTGTCTTGCAGCAGTCCTGAAGAGATGCTGGTAAACCTCAGACAAAAAATGGCGGTGATTCTTATTTCAAAGAAGCAATTTAATGAAGCTAAGACTGAAATAGAATTGTTAGTTAATGCAAGGCAAGCCCACGATTATAGAATACCGAATGAAGTATTTATATGGCAATCAAAGGATTGGTATCAAAATGCCACTTTGCAAAAATCTAACTTTGGGTTATATAAAGAATATATTCCTATTGCTGAATCTCTTTTATTCAGTGATTCACCGGAAGAAACTATAATCGTAGATTTTGTAAACTCGGATAGGAAGATGCTTAATTTTATTGCATCTGAAACTAAGTTCGGCTTCTTCAAGTATGATCGGTTTTTCAGAGATGTAAAAGTTGGAGACATTTTAAAAGTGAGATTTCAAGGTGGGAGTAGCGGAGGAATGTACCAACTCTACACAGCTATTAGAACAAATGATGATACTTTCAAAAGGCAGTTCATGAAGCAAATTACCGGAGTTGTAAAAATACCTTCTGGAAAGTCATTTGGATTCATGGAGGATGTATTTATTCATCCAAATATCATTATACGAAAGAAACTAGTTGACGGAATGTCTATAGAAGGTTTGGCAATAAGATCGTTCAATCAAGATAAAAAGCAGTGGTCATGGAAAATGGCACAATGAAAATTTAATGTGTGATTACGAATTATCAATTAATACTTAAAGAAAAAAAAGATGAAGACAATTACAAGCATTTTTATGGTTAGTCCTCTACAGATTCCCAGAAATGATTTAAAGGATAACGAATTTATTAATGCATATATCAAGGATGAAATGAATGATATGCAATATGAAGATTGTATATATCTATTATTCCATCCTGGTTTTCCAGGCAAATTTAGAAAATTCCTAAATCGTGAATATGATCGAACGGAGGCAATTGTTAATGATTATGATTACCCTAATGGATTTGTAGTTGTAGTTTATAAGCTGGATTCGAAATTTGCTTCAGACTATGAATTAGTCAAACAGAGTAAATATTCAAAAACGAGTAAGGATTTCAAGAGTCAGTTTGATTATTCCGGGGTATATTGAACCACCATTCCAGCGCAAATTGAACCAAATGTTAAATGATGGATCTGTAAGACGAAGATAGACTAAATTTTAATATTTCTTTTTCTCAGCGACTCTCCTTTTAAATCAAAACGGTGAGCGTTACCTGACACTCTGTCCATAA
>TBL_comb47_HYPODRAFT_10003452_pt1 | contig 18703 bp, 14 predicted proteins | sample TroBogypolimnion_40_FD_10682 | JGI IMG/M metagenome (IMG submission 10682)
AAGCGAAGCTTGCTGACCGAAGTGGCATAGAAAAACCTAGATCATTCATAGATGTAGTCAGAGGGGCGTAGCCCCTCAACTACTAAGTTCATAGGTGGCCTGCGGCCACCGGAGAACTTTGGTGCGCACAGATGAGCGTAGCTCAGTGAAATCGACGAATGATTACCCTTTTACAATTTCCGACAATTACTGTTCCGCTCGCACCACCTGTTCCAAAACCACTACCAATCGTAGAACCACCACCTCCACCACCACCTGTATATGGTACAGGATTTGTGCCACCTTTATTTTTATTGTTACCATCTCCACCACTACCATAACCCCCTTTTCCACCAATACAATTGCTACATCCACCTCCACCTCCACCTCCACCATAATATTTATTGTTACTTGTCCATAAGTATCCGTCTCCCCCATTTCCACCGCTTCCATCTTTATTTGGAGAACCACCTTGACTACCTGCTCCACCACCACCTGAACCAGAATTCATAATTGTATTGTTCAATCCATAACCACCATTATTACCGTAATATGTTAATTGTCCATCACCTTTTATTGCATATTTTGTAAAAATATTATAGAATGTAAATATGTGGCCAGTAAGTGGATCAATAACAAAACCATTTAACCCATAATTACCTCCAGATGAACCTCCTATTTGTCCAATCACATTATAATAACCACCTGCACCACCTCCATATGCTATTTCGTGTATACTTTTTCCAATAATTGTAGTATCTTTTCCATTTGTTCCTAATTCATTATGTCCAGAATATCCTCCTTTTCCCACAGTTATAGCGTAGGATTCATTACTATAAAATGTCAGTTTTCCTTCCCCAAAACCACCACCACCACCACCACCAGTTCCAGCACCTCCACCCAATCCTCCACCACCCCATCCTACACCACCACCTCCGCCAACTAACAATACATCGCATTGTGATGTTTCTAGAAAATATAACTTTCCATCTGTGTTAAATTGATAATATGTTTCATTTTTATCATTTTTTGTAATCGTATAAAATCCTGTTATTTTTACACGATTAATGTATGTTTCGTTTTTGTTACTCGATTCCAGTAAATCTGTTTTGGAATTCGTATGAACATTTTTTACATAATCCAAATAAATTAAAATACATATTATTACTACTGTCATACTACCCGATGCACATATACCAACTCCTATGTAAATATATACTTTATCTGCTATTTCTAGTGTTGGGATATCTTGTAAACCGTTTTCCAAAATCATCTGGTCTTCGATGTCCTGATTTGAAGGGTTTTCGGAGCCGTTAGGCATAGAAAACCCTAGATCATCCATAGATATAGCCCTACGGGCGATATCGACGGATGATAGTTGTTGCGAACTTCGCTCGATGACAAGATCATTTTCCGTGCTTGAAGAATCAGCATAGACACGTACAGACATTGTAAATTCACAATATTTCTTTCAAAATAGGTAACTAAGTTTCCAGAAGAATTATGTCATCTTAATAAATCAATTTTAGTCTTCTAAACATACAGTGTGGGTTTTACGGAGTGTAACGTAGTAAAACCCAGATTATCTGTAGATGGAAACAAGCTTTGCTTGTTGAAATCGACAGATAATGAAACCGTATGAAGAATTATCTGCGAATAATACCACTAAAAAAAGAATGAAAACCATATTTAATATGTTCTCCAATAGGTATTTCTATTTGATTATAATCACGTAAATTTATTAGTAATATGTACGCCATTGATACAGACATATCTGTAACAAACCCTAATAAATAAGGTATTCCATTCAAATTAATTACTCTAGGTTCTCCAAGTACAATCCTATTTTCCAAATATATTTTTTTAATTATTTCTAAATTTCTACAAATAACATACCCTTCACAAATTCTATTTTTTATATTACGAAAAATCACCTTATCTTCGTAACAAACAGGGAAATCCATATCTAGGTTCTCTAGTTCCTCTTTTTTTTCTATAGTAATAATGTTTTTATTTTTATCAATTACCAATTTACGATATCTACCTTGAATATTTAATTCAGAAAAATCGATATGATCATACATCGCAGCATATATCATAATTCGGTTCTCATCTTCCTCTATTTGTGCATAATGAAATATATAAAAACTCTCGGAAGATTCATATGTCCGAACCCTTCCAGTAAATTTATTTACTATATGTACAAACGTAGGTTCTCCCTTTTTTAATGAAATAGGCATCTCTTTTTTCAACATTTCCGAGAACTTCACATAGAGTGGTGAATCTACTATGATATAATTATAACGTGTTGAAATAAAATCGTGTACAATCGGTAAATACTTCGTGGGTGCAGTTACGGTTTTTTGGAGAACCAAATCACTATCTAATTGGTGAAAATTAACACTATTTGTTATTATATTATAATCAATTGTCTCTACCAAAATCCTCCGGTCTTCGACCTCCAGATTTAGTTGTTGCGAGCTTTGCTCGCTGACTAGGTTCTCATCAGCATTTGTTTTTGAATGTGCTGAAAAATATTGTATACCTTTTATTTGTTTCTTATTACCTGTTATTATCTCCTTTTTTTCCTTATCAATAATAATCTCATAAGGTAAATCACGTTCGTAAAGAGCATAATATTTGTTTTTTATATTGATTACAGCTGTATTTGCTACGCCTAATATGTTAGGTAGAATATTTAATTTATTTAATAAAAAGAAAAATAGTTGTATATAGTTGTTATGGAGAACCTTGCCACATTCTTGTTCATAGACTATTTTATCTGTTTTCATATACCTTTTTAGAAACGTAAGTTCTCCTTTATCAAAAAAAACCCCTTGAATGATACCGTCCCCCAAAAACAAATGATACAGGTTGTCAACTTCGTCTGCGTTTAGATCGGGACCTATCAATCCGTAAAATCCGTTGATACTATTTACTACTTTCAAATCTTCCAAAGGTAAATCTAAATTTATTTTCCTTTTCAATTCCCTATTTTTTACATTGAATGGAGAACCTAGAGGAAGCTTTAAAAACCCCGTTATTTTATTGATAAATAATGAAAGAAATATAATTATAAAAATATTCATTTGTATAATTATAAGGTTAGTTTTATACCTTTACAGGGATAATAGTACTGTAACGTAAATATCACCACGATTATTAATATCGCACGGGTCCCACTTATTAATTCTAGATATACCACAACCACTTAATATAATACGTTGTTTTGGGATTAACTTCAGTTTGTCCGCTGATATTTCAAACTCTCGTTTGCCAATGGAGAATCTATGAGTTCTCTCTATCCATATTGTCTTTAAATCAATTGTTAATGACATAAACAGATCATTGTTATATCCTATTTGAACGTTCTCAGGCATTATATGATCGCATACCACATAAATATCATTTCCCGAATGATCGTACACTAATTCGTGGTGCCATAATGGAACAATGTATACCTGATTATCTAGGGTTAATTTATATAAATTGTTCTCGAACAAATCATCCAATGTAGGATTCAAAATGATACATTCATCATTCTCTGTTTTATCTATTACTAATAATGCTAACCTATCCATAAAATATTCACTGAAATGGAGAACCTTGGCATATTTTTTTAACAATTCGTAGGTTCTTAATAACATCATTCTATCTAATTTACCTAATGTTTCAAGAGCACTATCTTCACACATCGATGATAATTTTTGTATAATAATTGAGAGAACCTGATTACATTTATCATTGTCCAAAATTTTCTTTAAAAAAACAAGCAATACCCCCCCATAACTACTTTTACCTATATCGACATTGCGTATATCATCATCATCTGGACCCCCATTTAATAATGTTTCGTACGCCTCTTTTATTTCTTGGAATTTTTCTGTAGCCCCCTCACTATTATTCTTATCTGGATGATACTGAAGAGCTAAACATCTGTACTGCTTTTTCAAATCTTCTTCGGTATATCCATCATCTAATTCAAGTAATTCTATTGCATCTTCATAATTCATTGTAATGGTTAATTTTATTTATAATATAAAATAAAATACTCTCTAAATGGTATATTGGACGATAATTGTTGTTATAATATTTTAAAAAGGTATAAGACCTTACTAATATATCAGTAATATCTGATTCCTGTAATTTTTTGTTCTCTATAAAATGTGTTAAAATATACCATAAACATTCTGTCATATCCAAATTATAAGTTAATATATCATATAACGTATCACGAAAACTAGTAAATTCTATTTTTTCCGGATGTAACATCTCTGCAATAATGCTTTCACATATGATATTAAAAACATCATTAGGTATATCATTCGTACATTTTATATGTGAAAAAGATCTTAACTCTTTTATGTTTGAAATACTATCAATATCTATTTCATTTAATAATTCCAATGCAGGACTATCTGTAACCAGTTTACTATAATTCTCTTTATTTGGGCGTTTAATTCTTAATATATGACACGCATTTGTTATGGTTGTCGGTATAAAACTTAAATGTTCTGTTAATATAAAAAAACGGATTTTAATATGAGAATGTATATTATTATATTGTTGAATATAACTGTAAAATATCTCAAGCAATTCAGCGTGTATTAAATGAAAATTTTTGCATAATATTATACCTATCTTTTCTTGTTTTACAGAAATTATATCAACAATCTGCAGAAAAATTTCGTTCCATAATAGCTTTGAATTACAACCTAATAACGACATATCTATCTCAAAATGTATATCACTTATCTTGTAAATGTAGTCCTGCTTTTCAGTTTGAATTGTTATTTTTTTATCATATTTGAGATCGCTCGGGCTATACTTTTTTAGAATTCGTAAAACTTGGGAATATTTTCCTGATCCAGGCGGACCATAAATTATAATGTTCTCTATTTTATCTATTTTTGTAGGAAGCCCTGTCATAATATCATCTAATTCTGAATGTAAATTACACTTATCTATTGCTGCAATATATTCTTCAAAATGTGTTTCGTAATACTTCATATTATCACTAGTTACGTACTATTCATAATATATATATTCGTTCTATACGCATTGCCAATTATTATATTATGAGCAGGGAGCAGGGAACCTACGGTTCCCCTGCGACCCCTCCCTTAATTATGTTAGCCTATTTGTTAACATAATTGTGTACCTAAGTAAAGGGAAGGGGTCGCAGGGGAAACCGTAGGTTTCCCTGCATTATGGATTAAATAAAAATATATCACTTAACCAAGTTTTTATTGATTGTACACTTCCCGATTCGGTGTCTATATTAAATTTCAAATTATTATTATGTTTTTTCGCTTTTTTATACTCACTAGAATTTAATTGTTGACGTGATAATTTTGCAAAACCATCCGCAGTTTGAATTTGTAATGAAGATATAACTATTGCACTTATAGATAATCCCAATGTAAAGAAAAGAGTAATATTACGTATAAATAAAAAAATATTTAAATGTTGCAATAATTCGTAAAAATTTACATCTAATTTTGATGATCTGAATTTCAAAATAACTACCAATAACGTACATATACAAAATGTTGTAACCATTAATACTTTGAAATTATAAAGTTGTGTTCTATAAGGTTCCGGAATATTTATAGGTAGCCCATTTGTTACTGTATATTTTACGTGTAATTTATAAATCATCATTAAAATAAATATCAGTGATACAAAATGCAATATAGAACTCGTAACTACTGCAACACTTGCCAATATCATAACAAAATAATCAAATTCTGGATCTATCTTTAATAAAAGTTCTCCAGTAACATAAATCATACAAACTGTGTTAGTAATAAATAAAAGTGCATAACCTAATATTGCTGCGTTCGGTTGAAACATAAAAACAAATCCGGTAATAAACAAAATCAAAAATGCAATATAATTTAACATTGATATTCCTTGCTCTTTGTTTTTCCAAATCTTTTTTTTTTCATCATAAACGCTGCTTGCTGCTCTTATATATTTTACTGGTTTTGGAGAGAACTTTGGCGGTGCAGGATTCATTAAAGTTATATTATTATTACATTTTCCTGTGCAGGGTCAGAGAACCCGTAGGGTTCTCAACCTTGATGAGCAAAGCTCATCTGAGGAACCGTAGGTTCCTAAGAAGGCCTCAGCAACCGAAGGTTGCAAGGTTGTAGCACCTACGGTGCTACTGACCCATAGGGCCTTCAAGGTTGAGCCTCTGCGACCCCTCCCTCATTGAAGGGATAATTTGCTAAGTAAAGGGAGGGGTCGCAGGGGGTTAAAAACGCGAAGCGTTTTTAGACGTAGGTTCCCTGCAAATTATATGTTTCCTTACACCAGTTGATTAGTGTCTCTGCTTCACAATTGAAAAACCCCTGATTGAATTTTGTTATGTTCAAAAACTGCGGTTTTTTCATATCCGACCGTTGATAAAACACATACGGACCAAATTTCCCTTTTCTTACGCTCATTGAATCATTTAAACGTCTTAACAGATTGTTCTCTGTTACTTTTTGAGAACCTTCTATGAGCGTCTTTATATCTTCTATTGTAATCTCATTTAATGGCTTTTTAATCGATTTAATACTTTCACGCTTTTCACCCCATTCTACATAAGGACCGTATCTACCTGTCTTTAAAAATAATTTATTATTCTCATATTCTCCTAAACAGTTGTTTTTTATTTCAATAAGATCCTCGGTTTTATACTCTCCGCGTTTTGCTTTCTCTAAATCGATCTCTATATCCTTTTTTACTTGCAAGAAATCCGTTTTTTCCTCGTTGGTTTCGTCTTTATATGTGTACTTTATTACTGGTCCAAACGGTGCAAACATTAACTCGTGCATTTCATCTATTTTATATGTTTGTTTTGTTAAATCGCGTATTTCTTTCGAATGTATCTTAATATCTTTTAAACAATTTGCACATATCTTTGCCCAATCAGACTCTTTACCAGATGATACTTGGTCTAAATCTAATTCCATATTTTTAGTATATTCATACGAGAACATTTTATCGAAAGTTTTTAATAAAAATTCTATCGTAAGTATTCCAACCGGTTGTATTACCAATTTGTTTTTCTCATTTCCAAAGATCCGCTCTTTTACACTACTGTGTATCACATTATCTAATAATTTGTATTCTTCACAATTCATTTTCTCACCCGCTAAATCCGTCTTTTTTACATATCCACGGTCTACAATCGTATCTACTATCGATGCAAAAGTAGAGGGTCGACCAATACCCAATTCTTCTAACTTATGAATCAAACTGGCTTCTGTATAATGACTATGCCTATTTTTCATAATTACTACATTTTCAATCCACTCGTGCATTATTGGTTTCGTACCTTTCGATAAACTGCTTAGATACATATGCAATGATGTGGATTCGTTAGCATCCGAGCCCTTCTCACCTTCTCCTGAAGATCTGTGATTAATAATTTGCCAACCTAAAAATACAGGTATTTCAATCGTATATTCGTATAAAAACTCTAAAGGTGCAGTAATAGTTGTTTTAATATTATTATATTTCGCTTCGGACATACAACTTTCTACCGTGGTTTTCCAAATAAGTCTGTACATTGATGCTAACCTAGGTTCATCGGTTTGTAAAGACGACATTTCAATGTCTGTTACTCGAATAGCTTCGTGAGGTGCTCCATTATCTTTACAAATTATTTTATCTACGTTACCTACAAATTTTTCACCATATTGAGAACCTATATAATCTTTTATTTTATCTACAAAAATAGGAGAATATTGAGAACTTTCGGTTCTCATATAAGTAATGTATCCCGATTGATAGAGTTTTTGACATAAATTCATTGTCTCTTTCGGAGAAATATGAAGTATATTACTAGATACCTGTAACAATCTTGATGTATGAAAGGGTTTTGGTGCTGATCTTATACTTTCTTTTGAATTATTAATAGTTAATTTATAATTATGATCACGCGATTTTTCTAAGAATTGGAGAACCTGTTCTTTGGTTTCAAATTCATTGTTTAATTCGTAAGGTAATTGTCTTGAAAAAAAGGTGCCTATCGTTTTATATCGCATTTCTATCCCGTCTTTTTTCTCTTTTTCATTATCATATACCAATCTTAGTGCGGGGGTTTGACATCTACCTGCAGAAAGTGAATTTGCTTTACTATTATAAATATATTTCCATAAATAAGGCGATATTTTGTATCCTACCAAGATATCGAGAACCTGGCGCGCGTGTTGAGCCTTTACTAAATCCATATTGATACGGATAGGATTTTTCACAGCTTCTAATAGTGCTGGTTTCGTAACCTCGTGAAAAATAATACGTTGGGTTGTTTCAATCGGAAGATCAAATACTTGACAAATATGCCACGCAATTGCTTCTCCTTCACGATCATCATCCGATGCTATTATTATATTATTTTTAGAGAACCTATTAATAGTGGTACGCATCCATTCTATGTGTGCCTTTTTTTCTTCTATTAACGTAAAAGTTTGTTCGAAATTATTTTTAGTATCGATTGCTTTTATTCCATCTATGGTGCGGATATGACCTTTACTTGCAATACAACAATATTGAGAACCTAGATATGATTCTATTTTTTCACATTTTGATGGAGATTCTACAATAACCAAATAGGTTGCTGATTTATTAATTTCCTTTTCTTTTGGTGGACCCGATTTTACAAATTTTTTCTTGTAAAACTTAGGTCCCATTTATACTATATATTTAATACTATTTATTCTATTTTGTTACAATAATAAAATTGATTTTTATACCTATTATAATTGATTATTACACAAAATGAATCTAATATCTAAATTACCTAAGGAAATACAAGATCATATATCATCTTATAATGTACATCATCGTGAAATGATGAGCCACGTTTTCAGAGAACTTTTATTTTGGCATCAAGAAATTGATTGTGAGAATCACTGTGGATTTGGTGTTAGGCGTAGCGAAGCCATCTGTAAAAATACATATTATACTGACTATTATTATTGTTGCGAACTATGCGCTTGGGATAGTATGTACTCTAGAGGACGCTCCTTTACACGAATACATACGATCGTCTAGAATAATGAATATGACATATCAAATAAATAACCCGGTTCATCCTCTTTAAAAATTCTTATCCAAACAACTTTCGAAAAACGAACGCGATATAATCGTTCATTAGTTTTTTTTTCTCGTTTGCAATAAGGGAATAACCATTCCAACATATACTACTTTACCATTTTATCTGCATAAAATGTTTGTTTTAATCAATATAAAAACAGTATAACATATACATATTAAGGATGTCGTCAATTATTTCTGCACTAGATGCTAGTTCTGAAGAGAAACAATTAAATGAAGAGAAACAATTAGGTGAAAATAATCATATTGAATATAAATGGTCTACTACTGATATAAAAGAGCTTATTTTGCAGTTCAGTTTCCAATTGGTGAGATCAGCCTCACTTAAAACCGAATTCGATAATATTATGAAGGAACTACGTATATTAGACAACAGTAACGATACCATAATTTATACTTCAATTATGGTAAGACTTTTATGTCAAACCCGTGATATTGTTGCTGGAAAGGGTGAATATGAACTTTCATATATGATGCTTCTTTCTCTTTACGATTATTATCCCAAGATTGCTGAATATGTATTGGAAAGATTCGTTACATCGGAAGATGGTTCTCATTCTCCGCCGATAGCCCCTATGGGGGTATCTAAGGAGAATCTAGGTTTTGCACCGCTCCGCGCCCTTCGGGCGCAAGTTGCGAGCTTCGCTCGCCTACCGAAGGCGGCTTTGCAAAACCTTCAACCGTTTGGTCAGAGCCACGTAGTGGCTCAACAACTAACGGAAAAGGAAGCGAAGCTTCCTGCGCCGTTTGGATCTTGGAAAGATATCAAATATTTCGCATATTATGTAAAACACCATCACGAAGATGGTGAATGTCATAAATTGATCGATAAATGCATTCAACTTGTTAATAAACAATTACATACAGATGCGCTAGTCTGTACCAATGATGCAAACTTATCACTATGTGCCAAATGGGTACCAAGACAAGGTAGTAATAAACACGGTTGGCTTTTTAAACGATTAGCACAGGATTATGAAAAAGATTTTTATTGGATGAAGAAAGAAGGTAAAACTGCTGAAACCAGAATAAAACGACTTAATAAGTGCTATATGAATTACCGTAAAATGCTATCTCAACTTAATAAACGTATTGATACCGTGCAAATTAAACAATGTGGTAATACGTGGTCTACCATAGATCATAATAGAACCACATCGGTTACTGTAAGCAGAAACAAACGAGCTTTCTTGAATGTAAATAAAAAGGGTGAAATTCGATCATATTTACCTGATCGTATATTATGTGCTGAGAACTTTAAGAAGTATATTGAAAGTCGCATTAAAAATGGTAAGGAAGTAAAGGGTACTAATGTTAGTTTCGTCAATTTTACTCAGCAAGCCTTAGATCTCTGTTATGAGACTAATAAAGAAATAGAAATTGATTTGTTAAATTCCCAATGGCGTTCCAATTCGGCCCAGACTGGATCGCTCCATAAGATGATTGCTATGGTAGATACATCTGGTTCTATGTCTGGTGACCCTCTAAATGTCGCTATTGCAATGGGAATTCGTGTGGCTGAAAAATCGATCTTAGGTAAACGTGTTCTTACCTTTTCCGAGACACCCACATGGCATAATCTCGATAAAGCTGAAGGATTTTTTGAAATGGTGAAAGGATTGAAAAAAGCTAGCTGGCAAATGAATACCAATTTTTATGCAGCTATGGAACTCATCCTTTTTTCATTGAAAGACAAGAATGTCCCACCTGAAGAAGCAGAAGGGCTCGTCCTAGCTATCTTTTCAGATATGCAAATCGATGCAGCTGATAAGTCGTTTGCAGGCGGTTCATCTATGATGATCAAAAAGATTAAACAACTCTACGACGAAGCCGGATACCCCTATCCCCATATTCTATTTTGGAATTTGCGCAGCACCACCGGTTTCCCTTGTTTGTCCAATGAAAAAGGTGCTTCAATGATGTCTGGATTTAGTCCCACATTATTAAACCTTTTTTGTGAAAAGGGATTGGAAGCACTCGAATCAGCCACACCATGGAATATGTTGGTAGAATCTCTGAATCATCCAAGATACTCTGATGTTGACAAGTATGTGAATGATCAGGTTAAAATCGCTTGGTAATAGTGAAATCTAATAACGAAGGTTTATAAAAAATAAAATATTTATTTATTTTATTTTTTTTTTGCTGCATTCACTAAGTGCTATAATCAGATTTGATCGGCGTTAGCATACGTAACAACGGGAATTGCTGTATGATTATAAGAATTACAAATAATAGTGACAGCGGTAATTCTACTGTATGATTATAAGAATTACAAATGATAGTAAATTGCTGTTTGAATGCGTTTGTTTTTTTTGATTGCTATATTCATTTTAAAAAAATTTGTTTTTTAAGAAATTGCTGTACGAATATAATGATTGTGCTGTATTCATTTCAAAAAATGCTTTTTTTTAGAAATTGCTGTACGAATACATTAGTTCAATAAACGGAGCCCATTAGAGCGGAGTTTGTGGAACATACGGTACAGAACGAAGTTCGGTCGGGGACCGAAGGTCCCAACCTTGCAGCCCTTATAGGGCTGCTGAGGAGCCGTATGGTTCTTAGACATACTATTGTAATAGTATGTCTTTAAGTTGTTTACGTTATTAAATTATTGGTAATATTTTCTTTATCCACAGTAACCTCCCTAGAAATATTCTTGATAATCTTATCACGGGTTTTATCGTCTCCCTGTAATGTTTGTAAATAAATTTTATCTTTTAAAATGTTGTTTGGTGTATTATTTACCTTGGCATCTGGGTTCTCATTGCACCAATCACGGAGCGCAACTACATTCCTATATTCTACCTTTTCAATTAGTTGTTTCAATCGGGTTTTCTCTTTGTCGTCCTTATTCCATACGTCCTCTTCTTTGAAATAAATAGTTTCTCGCTTGGAATCTGTGCAATGAATCGGACGTTTATTCACTTCCAAGTCTCGTAATTGTCTGATAAAAATATCGGATACCCCATTTACAAACCCCGTATTACCAATCGTAAGAAGATCATCAAAGGTAATACGTATATTCGCTAAGAATTCTTGAATACTCATTGCATCTTTACACGTTTCATTTAAAAAGAAATTTAAATTGAATTTTTGATTATTATTTATTGTATTGTTACTATTAATCGTATTACCACCAGGTTCTCTTTCTATTAATTTATTAACTAGTTCAGAATTTTCTTTTGATTGTTGAACAAACATAGTTTTATTCTCATTCGATTGTTGCACTAACATCGTTTTATGTTCGTTCGATTGTTGCACCAATAAATTTTGTAATTCCTTATTTTGTTTTATAAGTTCCAACACCAAATTCATATCTATTACGTTATTGGTATTCTCCGTCGATAGCCCATTAGGGCTATCTATGGAGAATCGCCGTTTTGCGCCACCTGGCGGTTCTGTAGGGGTTCCGAAGGAACCCAACCTGGAATCCCGAAGGGATTCCTTGGCAAAACGTCCAACATCTTTTATCGGGTTCTCTATAATAATATTTTTATTTTGATCTGGAGAACATTTGATTTTATGCTTATGCAGCCCTTGTCTATATTTAAAATTTTTACCACAGGAACATATGTAGTCTGATACTTTTTTGTCATCCATTGTCCTCTGAATATGTTTTGCAGTAGAACAATGTTTAAAATAATTTGATTTATGCTGCGTTACATAGTTGCAATTATTACATATATATTTGTCCATACTTTCTGATACAATTTCGTCATCCATTGTAATCATATATATGGATGACAAAAAGTATCTAAATCATTTAAATATCAAATAATTTCAATAATTCTTATGCAGCCATCTATTTTTTTCTTTAAAATATTATTACTGGTATGGTAACAAATCTTGAAAAACATAGTTTTTGTAAAATGCTCATTTCAAGACTTTTGAGCTGGACATTTTTTTGGACATTTATAAATGTCCTTTTTCAAAAATCTCGGTCAACTCTTTTACACTTTTTTCTATAAAATGAAAATTATAGGTAGGGGTATACGATTTTTACAAAAAAAGAAAAAATAAAAAGCCCGTAAAATTGAACCGTATAATCATATAAATATTATATAACAACAATGTTACCAATGTTACCAATGTTACCAATGTTACCAATGTTACCAATGCAATCAATAGTTCAAGAAACGGAGCTCGTCAGAGCGGAGTTTATAGAACATACAGTGAAGAGCGAAGTTCGGTCGGGGACCGAAGGTCCCAACATTGCAGCCCTTATAGGGCTTCTGAGGAACCGTATGAAATTAAAGGTTAATATTAATGACAGGACGTACTCGAATTGGTCCTTTTTAGATAATGAAACCAAAAAAATAGTTAATTTACCTCACGAATTATGCAGCATTGATCCAACCGTATGTAAGCTTTTCAGTCGCGATGTTATTGAAATCATATTTGATGAAGAAAATAATCCAAAAATAGAATGCAGCCATTCAGAAGTAAAGTCGAGTGAATATATTGCAGGTGTTCTAGTATTAGAAGGTAATAAAACTTTTGGAAGAAATGAAACTAAAAAACGGTTGTTGTATAAATGCGTACCAGATGATCATAGATTACCTGTTTTCCTGGTTCCTTACGAATTAAAAGTGGGGTTCTCCAAGGTCTATAAAAACAAATTTGTCACATTCCGGTATGATAATTGGGAAGATAAACACCCTTACGGTATACTAATGGAGACAATAGGAGATATTGATAATCTGGAAGCATTTTACGAATATCAACTTTACTGTAAGAATTTACATATTCCCATTACCAATTTTACCAATCGCGCACGTGCTAGTTTGAACAAAAAAACCAACGGAGAATTTGTAGAACAGATTTTCAAAAATCCACAGTTTCAAATCGAAGATCGCCGGTCCCACTACATATTTACAATAGATCCACCAAATAGTTTGGATTTTGATGATGGTTTTGGAATTGAAAAGATAGGTGAAAATATGAAAGTTTCTGTATACATCTCCAATGTATTTGTTTGGTTAGAAACATTGGGATTATGGAACTCTTTCAGTAAACGAGTAGCAACTATTTATTTGCCAGATAAACGCAGACCAATGTTACCTACTATTCTATCTGATAATCTATGTAGCTTGCAGCAGAATCAACCGCGGTTTGCTCTAGCTATGGATGTTATTATTGATCAACACGGCCTTTTAATAAATGATAACCCCATTTCTTATAGAAATGTTCTCATTAACGTTAATAAAAATTATACGTATGAAGATCCGAAATTGCTTACCAATGATCCGGCATACAAACAGTTATTCGATATTTCAATATTGATGGATAAAACAATACGTAATAGTCACGACATTGTTACACATTGGATGGTGCAGATGAACACATTTACTGGAATCCTGATGGCTCAACGGAAAATAGGTATATTTCGATCAGCAGCCTATGTAACGCCTCCACTTTCATCATCCGTCGATTTCATCGATCGAAGATCGTCTGCGCGCACTACATCTAAGGATGATCTAGGTTTTACGGCACCTTTGGTCAGCGGGCTTTGCCCGCAACTTGCACCCGAAGGGTGCGGAGTGCCCGTAAAACCTTCACTCCCAGAATTAAATGATAACACTATTCGGGTTATACAATCTTGGAATAACACGACTGGACAATATATTCCCTTTAATGAGAACGTGAATTTTCATCATACGTTAATCCCAAACAGTGTGGCTAAGAATAATTCCGCGGTTTTACATAAAATCGGCGAGACCAATATATATACTCATATAACAAGCCCTATACGCAGATTAGTTGATCTGTTAAATCAAATGATTTTATTAGAGAACCTCTCCCTTGTTACATCTATGAGTTTAGATTCCAAGACGTTTTTAGATAATTGGATGAATCAAATGGAATATATAAATACGTCAATGCGTTATATTCGAAAAGCGCAAACTAGCTGTGAATTATTAAGCCGTTGTTTTCAAAATCCAAAAATGATGGAGAACCAATATCGTGGTGTAGTTTTCGATAAAATTGTTAAAAATGATGGTTTTATTACTTATATGGTATACCTAGAAGAACTCAAAATGTTATCACGTATTACTACACAAATTGACATTTCTAATTATTCTTATCATAATTTTCATATGTATTTGTTTGAAGATGAGGATAAATTGAATAAAAAAATACGACTGCAAATTGTAGACATTTAGTTGTAAAAAATTGATATAATAATGAATCTAAAATTCATATGTAAATAAGTGAATGATGGGTAATATTTTGAACTTTATGTTGGGAGTAAAATTAGCAAGTATGATTATAAATCATCAATATATTCATAATTTATCTAGTAATATTACTATGGATAATACTATGTATAATCAAGAAAAAATAGCCAATTTTAAAGATAATATCGAAACAAAAATTAAGACATTTTTCGAAGAACTTAAAGCAAAAAAATTCAATAGAGACGAATGTTTACAACATTTCCCTGGATGTTTTCATTTTGATGATCCATTGTTATATAAAAAATCAGAAATATTTAATATTACAGAAGAAGTAACTATAAAAGAAACTAATGTTTTTCCAGAATTTAGTATAGTGTTTCTAATTGTTTAACCTCTATTCTGGGATTATTTAATTGATGAATCGCATCCTCCATCGATTTTTCCTATGGAAAAATCTAGGGAGGATCTAGGTTTCCTAAGAAGGCCCTATGGGCCTTCAAGGTTGAGCCCCAAAGGGGCTCTGACCCTCTGCAAGCGAAGCTTGCTACGGGAAACTCTTCACTTGTGCGATTCCTTACCAAATAAGCTCATAATAAGGCGGTACCTTATTTGGTTAGGGTGCCCTCAACATCCCGTAGGGATGTAAGGTTGAGACACCCTAAACCAGAATAGAGGTTAAACTCTGATTTAAATATCATCAAAATCTATCTCTTCAGTTGTTGTCATTTTAAATTCTTCTTTCACCTTTCCTTTATTCAAATCTCCAACTTCTAATTCATCTTCTTCTGTAAAAGTAATATCATCACCCAATCCTTTTGAACCCTGAACATAAGTATTTCCCAAACTAAGCTTGATAATATAATCTATTTTTATACTTGGAATATTTTTTAGTTGTTCTACCTGATTAGAATCATAAATAGTAAGTATATCACAATTTTTTATTGGAGTTTCCCATTCACGAAGTCCAATTAAAACCACAGCATTAACATTTATCATATTATGCCGTTTTTGTTTACCTCGAAATTTGTTACGAATATGTCCTATTAAACGAACATCATCATTCGTACGTATTTCTAACATACCATTGCCCAATGCCTTTGTTACACACGCAATTTGTTCTAGGTGACAGGATGGAAGTACTAATTCACTTCTTCCGCCTCCTGTTTGATGCTTTCTTGCCAAACTCTTAGTTCCTGTACCGCCAGTTGTATTCTTTACCATTGTTAATAAATGTTATTATTTACGTAAACAATAAATAGTTGTAAATAAATCAATTTTTTCGTACGGTATAATCCTTGAAGATGATTATCTAAGGATTATCTACCAAAGAATTTGCATCACAAGTCGATACTAAAATTTTTGAAAAAATTGAAAAATAAAATAGTATTTAAATATAAAATATAAAAAATAAAATGAACGAAATAATCCCAGGAACTAGTCTTGATAATATAGGTTGTAAGTCATCAGAAGGCAGAAAAACTAAGTTAAATATTATTAATCCATTAGGTATTCTTACTGGAGTTGTTTCAAAAATAGGAACAGATATAACAAGAGATCAACATAATACAAGTGAAAATAATGAAGAAACAAATATTGTGTCAAAAGTTGTAAAATTTGTAAAAAATGTATTTGATAAAAATAAAATAACCCCAAATAGCGAAGCTAGTTTAAATATGTCTACTAGTCCCGGCGACGTAGCCCGCAATGACGAAGTTGTCGATACATACGGTGTAACGTCAGTGAAGTCTACTGATTTATCTCTTGATTTATCTCTTGATTTAACAACTTATATTAGATGTATATTTCACGATTTTCGCGGGCCATTAAACAATATTTCATTGGGTATTGATGTTCTTTTGGATAATAATAATGATAAAACTAACAGTGAAATTTTAAAAAATATTCAGAGTTCTTGTACATTTATATGTGAATCATTGGATGGATTTTTAAATATTGAAAGTATAACAGATAATAATAAAAATAATATTGATTGTAAAATTAATAATGAACCTTTTAATATTATTGGAATGATTAACAAAATTCAATATATGTTTTTGTTTAAATATTTGAAAAAAAAAATCAATATAAAATACAATATAATAAAAGTGAAAGAATGGGTTATTGGTGATTATAAAAATATTCAACACGTCATATTAAATTTGTTATCAAATGCAATAAATTTTTCAAATGATGGATCTACCATTATTTTACAACTTGAAAATATTAAATTAGCAGATTCAAAACAACATATTGTTATATCAGTAATTGATGAAAATGAACATATTGACGAAAATATTAAAAAACATTTGTTTAAAAAATATAATACATCTGATAATGTAAAAGGTACAGGGTTAGGGCTTTATATTTGTAAAAATATTATTGAAATGAACGGCGGAAAAATAAACCACTTTAACAATAACAATTTATTAGGATTTGTTGGAAATACAGATTTTACAAAGGATAAAAAAAGGGGTAATATATTTCAAATAGAATTATTTTTAGATGTATGTCGTTCTACAGATAAAAATATGAATCTTTTAGTTGCAATAAATAGTAGATCAAGCAGTTTTGGTTCCAGAGGTGGAGCTCATAAGAGCGAAGTTGATGGAGCTCGTAAGCGCGAAGTTGATGGAGCTCGTAAGCGCGAAGTTGATGAAACATACGGCGTAACGTTAGTGAATCCGTATGAAATAGTAAGCACTGTTAAAAATAATAAAGGTGCAAAATTTGATATGAACGATTATAATGAAAAAGAAGAATGTAACCCTTCCAATACTTCTCAATTACTACAAAAAAGAGGATCTTCGAATTGCATACGTTTAAAGACAATAGAAGATTCTTCAGTTAACAATAATATAATAATGAAAAAAGAATCAACTGTTAGTAATATATTTTCTGATTCTAAGGATAATGATAGTGTTAATATTATGGTAATAGATGATAGTGAAATGAGTCGAAAATTATTAATTAGATTAATAAAAGGTAACTGTGAAAATGTAAATGTATATGACGCATTGGATGGTCTAGATGCATTAATAAAGATAGTGCAATTTAAAGAGCAAAATAAACATAAAATAGGTATGATAATGGTAGATAATGTAATGCCAAATTTAACAGGTGAATTATTATGTAAGATACTAAGAGGTATAGGCTATAGTGGATTAATTATAGGTATAACAGGAAACGGGCTAACAGAAGACAAAAATAAGTTTATAGAAAACGGAGCGGATTTTGTATTTATAAAACCATTTACAAAGAATAATTTGGTAAAATTGGTGAGTTTTATAAAAAATAATGGTTATGATAGTATAAATTCATTAAAAATAGAAGAAGAATATGGAGAACTGATATGGAAGTAGGGGAACCTGCGGTTCCCCCTACGACCCCCTCCCTTTAATTTTATTAAGTTATTAGGAAGGGAGATG
>TBL_comb47_HYPODRAFT_10003454_pt1 | contig 18699 bp, 15 predicted proteins | sample TroBogypolimnion_40_FD_10682 | JGI IMG/M metagenome (IMG submission 10682)
CGGGATTATGAGCCGCCGCCGACAATTCCAGTTTAATCCATCGTTTACTATTGACATTAAAAAGCCAGTCCGGAGACTGGCTGAAATTGTAATTGGTAGCGGGGAGTGGAATCGAACCACTGATCCCGCGAACGCGGGATTATGAGCCGCCGCCGACAATTCCAGTTTAATCCATCGTTTACTATTGACATTAAAAAGCCAGTCCGGAGACTGGCTGAAATTGTAATTGGTAGCGGGGAGTGGAATCGAACCACTGACCTTCAGGTTATGAGCCTGACGAGCTACCTCTGCTCCACCCCGCATCATGAAAAACATAAAACTTATCAAGAGCTTTAAATATAATGCCCATTTCACAAAAAACAACAAGATTATCAATAAAAGAATGTAATTCAGCGTAAATCCTACATTATCTAAAATCCATGTCAAGGTCATTTCTGTTTGAAGACAGAAACCCAAAACGCCCATAATCACGCCCGCTCCGCAATTGAACAAAATGCTGTCTCTGGACTTTTTTATCCTTGACGACTGATAAAAAAGTCTTTAAAAAAATAGGGCAAAAATGAAGTTTTTAAATTGACTTTTTCTCGAAATCGAGCTAACATTATGCAGGAGTGAAAAATATGAATTTAAGTCCAAGACTCAAACCTGTAATCATTACCGCGGCCATTTTTCTGCCGCTACTCGCCGTCCTCTGTTTTTTTTGTTTCAGCGCCAGGCGCGAAGCCCTTACGCCGACAGAAATCCTGGAAAAAAAGGACTGGACACGGGCAGAGTTGACCGACGCCCTCAGCCGGACATTCATGGCCCAGGCCGACAAACGCCGCCGCCCTGAGGTTCTGGAACATCTGCGCAAACAGCTCGGCGCTTATTCGGAAAACGAACGGCGGGAGATCCGGATCAAGGCTTTGACCAACTCCCTGAACGGTTCGCTCGATCAGTTGCGCGCCGCCACGCCGGAGGACCGCGCCAGAATTCTTGATGAAATAGACAAAACGGCGGAAAATAACTATCAGAAAGTCCTGAAAATGAATCCGCAGCAGAAAGAGGCCCTGAAGAAGCAGATGTCTTCCGAAGAGGGCAAAGCGGTTTCGGATGAAATGACCAAAATCATGACTTCAAAATTAACTCCGGATGAACGCCGGGATTTTACGAAGATCAGCCAAGTCTGGATTCGAACACTTAAAGAATTATGAGGCACGCAATGCATATTCGGAAGTTTACCCTGGTAGAGCTGCTGATTACGATTTCAATCATTGCGATACTCGCCGGCATACTGTTGCCGGCGATGTCAAAGGCCAGGGAGCGTTCCCGCAAATCCGGCTGCCTGGGGAACATGCATCAGATCGGCCTGGCGCTGAATATGTACATACAGGATAACAGGTATCTCATGCCGTATTGTACGATGCGGCCGTCCAATCCTCCGGCCGGCGAAATTGGTTTCCCGTCAATTGCCGCGGTATTGCAGCCATACGCCAACTCCGCAATTTTTCTTTGCCCCGCCGACATCGACAAAAAATGGTTTACCCAGGAAGGCACCAGTTATGAATGGATGTCGGAGTTGATGATCAACGGCAAGAACGTGGATGACAAGACTTTTGTGATCTTTGGATTTAAAGAATTCATTATGATGGATTACGACAATTTTCACGGTAAACCCGGACAACTGGAAGCGAAAAATTACCTGTATTTGAATGCCCGCGTCACCGGCAAACCGGAGCTGCCTTAATGATTCTGGAGTGCGAAAACCTGTCCAAGTCATTCGGTCGCAAAAAAGCGGTGGACAATATTTCAATGACGATCCGGTCCGGCGATATTTTAGGGGTCGTCGGGCCTAACGGCGCCGGAAAAAGCACCTTGTTGAAGTTGTTCACCGGCCTGATCTGGCCGACTTCCGGACACGTCCGCATCTGCGGCCACGACGTCAATTACGCGCACCGCCAGGCCATGAGCCATATCGGGGCGGTCATTGAATGGCCGGCCTTCATTCCCGACCTTTCCGCGCGCTGCAACCTGGACATTTTTTCCGGCGGCCACGGTGCGGAATATGAAAAGAAACTGGCGCATATCATCGAATTTGTAGAACTGAAAGACCGCCTGCATGACAAAGTCGGGCTGTTCTCCACTGGAATGAAGCAGCGGCTGGGCATTGCGCTGGCGCTGCTGCCTGATTCCCAATTCATAATTCTGGACGAACCGACCAACGGGCTGGACCCGGCGGGAATCGTGGAAATCCGGACGATCATCAAAGAGTATAACCGCCGTTTCGGGACAACGATCCTGCTTACCAGCCATCTGCTGGCCGAAATCGAGACCGTCTGCACCCGGCTGGCGGTAATTAAAGACGGCAGAATCGTGGCTTTCGGCACCTTGGACGAACTGCTGGCCGGGGAAAACATCATTCGAGTCGTCGCGGAAGATTTTGACCGGGCGGGCGCGCTGTTGCAGCGGGCGCGGGAGGAAGGCTCTCTGCCGCTGCTTTCGGTCGTCTGCGAAAAACCTGAAATTCTATTGCGGGTCAGCGGAGAATGTGCGGCGGCGGTCAATCACCTGCTGGTGACTGACGGCCTGAAAGTAAGTCATTTGAGCCAGGAGCGCAAAAAACTTGAAAGCTTCTTCATGGAAGCGACGGGATACGGGAAAGAAAATGCTGAGAGAGATTTGGTTTGAAATTCGCAAAATCGCGGTCCAGAAGAAAAACTATGTGATGCTCTTCGGTCACCTGTTTTTTCTTATCTTATGCTATGTCTGCTTCAAAACCTCCAATTTCCGTTTTTTCGAAAGAGAAATGGCCGATACCATAAAATTCGATAATTTTCAACGTTTTGTCGACGGCCTGTTTTTCGCCAGGGTGGGACTGGTGCCGACCTTTGTGATCCTGATGCCGATTTTCATCTGTACGCTGGCCGGCGATATGGTGGCGGGGGAAATACAGGACGGCAGCCTGAAAATGTATATGGCCCGTCCCCGTTCCCGCACCCGGATCATCCTGGCCAAACTGTCGGCGATATATCTGGTGAATCTGTTATACTGCCTGTACTTTGCAGTGGCGGCAATTGTCATCGGCATATGCCTCCGGGGCTACTCCAGTTCGCAACTGATTTATCTGCACGGGCTGGGCCTGGGCTCGGAAATGGTGTTGATGTCCCCGGCCCAGGCGTTGACCTGTTATTTTATGACCGTGCTCTACTATTCGATTTCAATAATGGCGCTGGGCAGCATCGCGTTTTTCTTTTCCACGATCTTTGACCGGATGAGCGGCGCGATGGTCTCCGCCATCACCATTTACTTTGTCTGTTATATCGTGGAAAAACTGCCGTTCGCCGACAAAATAGAACCTTATCTGTTGTCCAAAGTGATGAACGGCGGCAGTCTTTTATGGCTGACGGACATCCCCTATGGCAGGATGGTCACCAATCTAAGCACCCTGTTCATTTACATAGCGTTCTTCAGCATGTTGTCCATTATCAATTTCAATATAAAAGACATCAAATAACAAAGAGCGCTTATTCCCGAAAACCTGATATTCTTAAGCAAGAATGGAGACGGAGATTATGAGATTTAGAAATGTTGCATCATTGACAATCGGACTAATTGCCGCCATGCTGTTTTCCCTGCCGTCATTTGCCGGGGATGACCAATCAAAAGTGTTTGAGCAATACAAGAAATCTGCTGAAAACGGTGATGCAAAAGCACAATATAAACTCGGTGATTGTTATAAACACGGCAAAGGCGTGGCAAAAGATGAAGCTGAAGCGGTTAAATGGTATAGGAAAGCCGCCGTACAGGGTCAAGTCGATGCACAATTTATTCTCGGGGCAATTTACTCTATCGGTGATGGGGTGGAGCATAACCAGGTTGAAGCGGTTGAATGGTGGACTAAAGCAGCAGAACAAGGTGATGTAAGAGCACAGTATAATCTCGGGCTTTGTTATGCAAATGGGGAAGGCGTGGCGAAAAATGAAGTTGAAGCGGCAAAATGGTTTCGCAAAGCCTCCGAACCATTGCGTAAAGCCGCCCAACAGTTTCGCAAAGCTGCCGAACAAGGGAATGCCGGAGCACAGTTTGAGCTTGGCCGTTGTTATGCGGTGCTTGAACTGGGGCATTATGACGCAAAAGGAGAAGATATGACAAAGGCGGTGGAATGGTATCATAAAGCCGCGGAACAAGGAGATGCGAAGGCGCAGTTTTGCCTGGCCGAGTGTTATTATAACGGTTCTGGAGTGGCAAAAAATATAGCAGAAGCGATAAAATGGTTTCGCAAAGCCGCGGAACAGGATAATGCGCAGGCGCTGTATAAGCTCGGAAATTTTTATAAAGACGGCAATGGTGTGGTGCAAGATGATTTTGAAGCAGTAAGATTGTGGCGTAAAGCCGCGGAAAAAGGCAATGCCGCAGCAATGCTTAATCTCGGTGCCAGTTATGCGGAAGGCAGTGGCGTAGCACAAGATGCCGCTGAAGCGGTAAAATGGTTCCGCAAAGCTGCCGAACAAGGGAATGCCGGAGCACAGCACAGGCTCGGTGAATGTTATGAAAAGGGTATCGGCGTAGCGCAAGATAAGGCTGAGGCGGCAAAATGGTATCAAGCGTCTGCGGAGCGACAGAAAAGTCTTATTTTCGGCATTTGAGTCTTTGACATATAAGACAGAGCGAATGATAAAATGACGGTCTCTTGATTTCCGGCATTCCTCTGATATTTTTAAAATGCGAATTAATCATAAGGAATTAATTATGGAAATAAAGCGTTTTTCTACTTTTACCAGACGTGGGGTTCTTTTCTTTTTTAGCATTGCGCTGATTGCATTCGCCTTTGTATCTACCGCAATAGCAGTCGAACCGGCTGCGCCAGAAAAAGACCGACAGGAGAAATGCTGGGAATTTGCTATCCCATGTCAATTTGATTATGCAGGTTCTTTTCAAGAAGGCTTATGCATAGTAAAACAAAATGCGGGGGAATATGGAAAAGATAATCAACAGTAAAACTATCTTAATCCCCGCGTTTAAATTCCAACAAAACTCAATTAGGAAACAATTATGTCCAAAGAACCATTTGATAACTTTGTAGATAACGCTCCACTCGGTCGGACTATAAAGGCAATTCAACTTCCCGGCCCTTTGGAAACGATGAATGCATTTCATAAAAACTCTATTGATAAAGCCATAAAAGCGATTCAGCTTAACATCCCTTCAGTGGAGACGATGAGAACATTTCATAAGAACTCTATTGGTGAAGCCATAAAGGCAATTCAACTTCCCGGCCCTTTGGAAACGATGAATGCATTTCATAAAAACTCTATTGATAAAGCCATAAAAGCGATTCAGCTTAACATCCCTTCAGTGGAGACGATGAGAACATTTCATAAAAACTCTATTGGTGAAGCCATAAAAGCGATTCAACTTCACGATCCTTTAATAGAAACGATGAAGACACTTCAATTTTACAATCCTATCGGTGAAACCATAAAAATCTTTCAACATCATATGGAATCTATGAGGATAGACTGCATTATTGATGCAGTGTCAAAAGACAGTTGGCCAATGGCATATGAAAACATCGGCGATTTTGTCATTAACGATGATAGTACAATAACTGTCGATTCACAAACATTGACATATGCTGAGATACAAGACGTTATGAGGCAAATTGCGGAGAGGGTATTTAACCCGTCTGTACAACATCTCGAACATGCCATCGCTGGATTTATAGATGAAATACGGGCGTTAAGGAATCCTGTCCTAGAAAAAATACTGACATGGCTCGTGTTCCCAATAATTGTAGGTCTCATATTGTGTATTATTGGTCCAATTGCTGATCACTACATTAAAGAGTATTTGTCCAAGGACAAAAAGCAGCTTACAAAACGAATAAAGAAGAATGTTGTTGAATCAGTAAAAGATGCCGAGCTGCTTAAAAAATATAGACTTGTATCAATAAAAACACTTAATGTCAGATTAAAACCATCATCGAAAAGTTCAGTCCTCGGCAAACTTAATTTCGGGCAACCAATCATTGTGATTGGAAAGAAGGGCGAGTGGTCGCAAATTGTATGGTCTGATGATGAAAATATGTTGCAAGGGTGGGTATTCTCAAAGTATCTGAGCAAGCTTCAATAATGATTTCAAAATTTGGATATGATTGATATCCATAAAAAAAACAATACTTGAATTTCAACAAAGCTCAATTAGGTTACGCCATGAGCAAGATAGTCGCAAAGTTATTTCAGATTTTATTTCATGACCGATAATGACTTGATAGCTGACCGCTATCTTGATACTTAATACACTGTTGAACAGGAAAGGCAAACAACAGATGAGCACGACTACCATATCTCGACTCGATGAAGCCCGTACAGCTGCGGCAGACTTACTTCAGAAAATGGAGACATCAGATTTACCCATCGAACGTATACTTCTCCAAGCCAAAAGACTTGCGCGTCTTCTCAGAGATACGGATGCACAGACCTGGCTTGATCTCGAGATCTGTGGGTATCAAAACGGTTTTGATACGAGAACACTCGGAAATTGCCGCGTGTATGCAAAGGCTGCTGGAAGAATCACAAAAGAGGGGAAATACTACTTAACCAGCTTGCCGTGTTTGGAGGCTGCTTGTGCTGCTGATAGGCAACGAGTCGAAAAGGCAATCCCGCAACCAAGCATAGGAACCGCAGAGAACTACACTGCGGCTGGGGCAACGACTAAAATGCTACAAGACCAAATCACTGCACTTAATGCAATCAAGGAAACCTATTTGAAAAATGTTGCATTTTCCTCAGCTCTAAAGGCGGCAGTTCACAGTTACGTAACAGACACGTTAATTGCAATAGAGTTTGGTGATGTTGCAGAATCGATCTTCGATGAATTTCGCCAAGACGTTGATACTTTCGTTCGTTCGCACAGTCCAAAATCAGCAGAGAAACTCCTCGCTATCGCAGAAAGAATGGCAGAAGGAAACGCAGAAGCGTATGCTGAAGCACTCACGTCCTGCCGACGCCTATTAATGACTGTGGCTGATTCAATTTTTCCGCCGTCCGATAACGAATGGGTTGATGGTGCAGGAAAGAAACGGAAAGTTGGTGCCGACAATTACAAAAACAGACTGTTGGCATTTATTGAGTCAAAACTGACGTTCGATAGTAGTTGCACCATCCTAGAAAATGAGCTTGAACATCTGAGCTCTCGCTTGGATGCAGTGTATGAAAAGACTTGTAAAGGTGTCCACGCTGATGTTTCTGCTGAGGAGGCTCGTATAACCATTATCGAGGGATACATCTTCATTGGAGAAATTGCTAGGTTGCAGAAATTAACTGGCCAGAAAGCTGTGCCGGAAAATACCCAATGAAATAAGAATTCAGCCTCTTTAGAGTAAGCATTAAAATCCGATACCTAAAGTTTCCTCGCCTTCATATTCGCGTTCATTAGCGGTTACCTTTCATGTTTTTCGTGTATTTCGTGTAAAAAAATATCCTGCCTTTTTCGCGTTTATTGAACCTGATTCCAAGCTTACTGTTGACAAAATTACTATATATGTAGGGATAATTGAAAGTTGAAAATGGAAAATTGAAAAAATGGGGAACTATGAAAACAGAGTTAACAGGGATAGACAGGATAAATTATATAAAAGCTCAGCAAGTTAACAGGAATGAACAGAATATACAGTAAGAAATGAATTATAATAAAAAATCCTGTCCATCCTGTTCATCCCTGTTAAATAACTGGTTCTCTCCGTGGTTAAAAACAGTTGTGTTCAACGACTGTCTAAAGTCTCGGAGTGATCCACAAGAATAATGGAAAATGGAAAATGGAAAATGGAAGACCATGAAAACAGAGTTAACAGGGATAGACAGGATCGACAGGATAAATTATATAAAAGCTCAGCAAGTTAACAGGAATGAACAGAATATACAGTAAGAAATGAATTATAATAAAAAATCCTGTCCATCCTGTCCATCCTGTTCATCCCTGTTAAATAACTGGTTCTCTCCGTGGTTAAAAACGGTCTCGCTCAACGGGACTCCATGACTCGGAGTGTGAATATAAATGTGACTGGTGACTGGTGAATAGCGGGAACAAATTGAAAACAGTTGTGTTCAACGACACTCCAAAGTCTCGGAGTGTGAATGGTCTAAATTAAGAAATAAGGATTGGGCTGTGGGTTTAAATGGAAAAAAATCTCTGTGCCTCTGTGTCTCTGTGGTTAAAACGGTTCCGTTCAACGGGACTCTAAAGTCGGAAATGGCGACAAATGGCAAAGTACCACAAGCGTCCCGCTTGTGATTTAACTCAAGCGGGACGCTTGAGGTACTCTGAAAAAGCTTCTGCTCAACGACTCTCCAAACTGTCGGAGTGTTCGGAGAAAACTGAAAAAGTTTCTGCTCAACGACTCTCCAAACTGTCGGAGTGTTCGGAGAAAACTGAAAAAGTTTCTGCTCAACGACTCTCCAAACTGTCGGAGTGAATATAAAAACTGGTGAATAGTTAAAGCAAGGGGAACAGGTGTCCAAAATGTGCTCAGAGGCTGTCCAAAATGGTTTTGTTGTAGGGCCGTCCGTATCGGACGGGGATTTAAATCCTCCCTCTCAGAGAGAGGGCGCTACAACGGAACAGGGATCCAATTTGTGAATGGTGAATGGTGAATGGTGAATGGTGAATGATAACTGGTGAATAGTTAAAGCAAGGGGAACAGGTGTCCAAAATGTGCTCAGAGGATGTCCAAAATGCGTATTGGTGTAGTGCCGTCCGTATCGGACGGGGCTTTAAATCTTCCCTCTCAGAGAGAGGGCGCTACAACGGAACAAGGGTCAAAATTGTGATTGGTAAATGGTAACTGGTGAATAGTAAAAGCAAGGGGAACAGGTGTCCAAAATGTGCTCAGAGGCTGTCCAAAATGGTTTTGGTGTAGTGCCGTCCGTATCGGACGGGGGTTTTAAATCCTCCCTCTCAGAGAGAGGACACTACAACGGAACAGGGGGCCAGAATAGAAACCCATAGGACCCATAGGACCCATAGGACCCATAGGACCCATAGATCCGGTCCTTTGACTACTTGTGTTCAGGGGTTAAATTAGGATTCTTTAACTTGATATTACAGGAATTTGTTGTTTTTGATTCTCTTTATGATTGCGGAGCAATCTTTGGAGTGCGGCGATCCTGCGCCGCTTTGGATTCAGGATAAAATTCAAAAAACGGGCAGAGATACAAAAAACGGGGCAGAAAACCAAAGCGGCGCAGGGGTGCCGCAGTCCAAAGTCAGGCATCCGCCTGACAGGGAAAGTCCAAGCGAAGCCGGTTAAGTTCTACAACGTTTTCGATAGCAGGAGCAGTTTTTAAATGACTATTAATTTCGTTATTACAGGAAAAATTCGGTATGAATGAACAGGATTTTCTATATCTCTCCCGGCTGGCCGGGGTTGAGCCGGGCCGAGTCCGCAAGGTCCATGAACTCTTTGAATCGGGGGCGACGGTTCCGTTTATCGCCCGCTACCGCAAAGAGGTCACCGGCGGACTGGATGAAGTCGTCCTGATTAAACTGCGCGACGGCATTGACGCCTTGCAGAAGCTGCATAAGCGCCGCGAGAACATCCTGGAATCGCTGCGCGAACGCGAGCTGCTGACGCCGGAACTGGAAAATAAATTCAATGCGGTTTATGCGCTTGATGAACTTGAAGACCTTTATCTGCCGTATAAACAGAAGCGCAAAACCCGCGCCTCCATGGCCCGCGAAAAGGGGCTCGAACCGCTGGCGAAATTCATCATGGCGCAACAGAGCGGGTATCTGGATCTCAAACAGTTTGTCAATCCCGAAAAAGGCGTTGCCGACACAGACGCGGCGTTGGCCGGCGCGCTGGATATCATTGCCGAGGAAATCAGCGAGAATGCCGATATTCGCCGGGAACTGCGGGAACTTTTCCAGCGGCAGGGCATGTTTGCCGCCAAAGTGGTCAAATCAAAAGCCGCGGAAGCCGCGGTATTCCGGGATTATTTTGATTACAGCGAACCGGCCGGGCGGGTGCCTTCGCACCGGGCGCTGGCGGTGATGCGCGGCCAGGAACAGGGCTTTCTCACCATGCAGTTGCGGCCGGACAAGGACGAGGCAGTCCGGCTGATCTCCCGGAAAATCATCAGGAACCGCAATTTTATTTATGCCGCGCAGCTCGAAACGGCGATTGAAGACGCTTACGCCCGCCTGCTGCTGCCGTCGCTGGAAAATGAAAGCGTCAATCTGCTTAAACAGAAAGCCGACACGGAAGCCATTGCCGTGTTCGTTTCAAATTTGAAGCAACTGCTGCTGGAAGCGCCGCTCGGACAGAAACGGGTAATCGCGGTTGATCCCGGTTTCCGCACCGGCTGCAAGGTGGCCGTGCTTGACGCTCAGGGACAGTTGCTGGAGCATTGCGTAATCTATCCGGAAAACACTGCGGCCGCAACCGCAACCATGCTCAATGCCTGCAAAAAATTCCAGACGGAAGTGATCGCGGTCGGCAACGGCACCGCCGGGCGTGAAACCGAAGTTTTTCTGCGCCAGACGGTACCGGCGGAAATTCCGGTAATCAGCGTCAACGAAAGCGGGGCATCCATCTACTCCGCCGGCGAAGTGGCGCGCCGGGAATTTCCCGATCTTGACCTGACTTTCCGCAGCGCGGTTTCAATCGGGCGGCGGTTGCAGGACCCGCTGGCGGAATTGATTAAAATCGATCCCAAATCAATCGGGGTCGGGCAGTATCAGCACGATGTTGACCAGGCCGCGTTAAAGCAGTCGCTTGACGACGCCGTTGCCGGTTGCGTAAACGCGGTGGGCGTGGAACTGAACAGCGCCAGCATTGAACTGCTGACTTATGTTTCCGGGCTGGGCCCGAAACTCGCCGAAAATATCGTGGAATACCGCAATGCCAACGGCGCATTCAAAAGCCGGGCGGAACTGAAAAAGGTCAAAGGGCTCGGCCCGAAAGCGTTCGAGCAGTGCGCCGGATTTCTGCGGATTCGCGGAGCGGCAAACCCGCTGGATTCCAGCGGGGTCCATCCGGAGAGCTACGACCTGGTAAAGCGGATGGCCGCGGACCACGCCTGCACCGTTCCTGAACTGATGAAGCAAGCGGCGGCCGGAAAGAAAATCGAACTGGCGCGCTATATCAGCGATACCGTCGGCCTGCCGACGCTGCAGGACATTCTGCGCGAACTGGCCCGTCCCGGACGCGACCCGCGCCCTGAATTCAAGCCGTTTGCGTTTGCCGAAAACGTCCATTCGATTACCGATCTGGCGTTGGGGATGAAGTTGCCCGGAGTAGTGACCAACGTCACCAAATTCGGGGCATTCGTGGACATCGGAATCCATTGTGACGGCCTGCTGCATATCAGCAAGATGGCCGACCGTTTCATCCGCGATCCGCGGGAAGTGGTGGCGGTGCATGACCGGCTCACGGTGACGGTCATCGAAATTGACCGTGAACGCAAGCGCATTTCGCTGTCGCTGGTGGATTGAACTCCGTACGACGGAGTGCGATATTTTTTTGAGGCTTACGCTTACGGCTTTTTGCACTTAATGTAGAGCGAACCGGCGATTGCCCGCAGCAGCGGGATTTTTTCGGCGCAATCGCATAGCGGTTTAAAGAGCGGAATCAGCCGCGCCGGAATGGCGGGATGCAGAAAATCGAACGGGGTCACGGCAATATCTTTAAAACCGTGTCCAGACAGTTCTTTTTTCAACCGCCAGGCGAAAAAAGCGGTTTCATCGGGCGAATCGCCCAGCCTCCGCTTCAGCCACGGAATGTTCTTTTGCAGCGCGATCTGGGGGTTCAGCATGTTGGGTTCGGTAAAGCAGGCGACGCCGCCGTCTTTCAGCACGCGGAAAATCTCTTTCAAGGCCAGGTCGAGGTCAAGATGATGCAGCACGGAACTGCCGATAACCGTGTCAAAACTCGCGTCGGGAAAAGACATGTCATAGGCATTTTCCTGCATGAACGAGACGTTGCCGGCCTTGACCTTTTCCGCGGCTTCTTCCAGCAGGTCCGGGGAGATGTCGATGGCGGTGACTGCCGCGCCGGAAGCGGCGATTCCGGCGGTGAAAAGGCCGGTGCCGCAGCCCAGCTCCAGCACGTTCATTTCCGGGCAAATATGCGCCGTCAGCATTTCAACGCGACGCTGCCAGCGGATTCTGCCCGCCGGGGAAGTCCAGTTCCAGACCTCCGCGGCACCGTGTTCTTTTAGGAACCGGCCGTGTTCGATTTCGTTTTCCAGGCGTTTGTCCATGGCGTTCCAGACTTAATGAAATTTGATTTTGAGCAGAGATACCATGCACATCCGGAGCATGATCCAGCCGTTTTTCATGCGGTTGGTCATTTTCGTTTCACCGTAGGTGCGTTCCATGTAATGCACCGGCAGATCAATGATTTTCAGGTGATTTTTGGCCGCGCCGAAAATCAGTTCATAATCGCCCCAGCGGTCTTTGATGCCCCATGAGCCGCGCAGCTTTTTGATCTTTTCAAAATCCTCGCGCCAGACGACCTTGGTGCCGCACAACGTATCCTTGACCGGATTATCCAGGATATAGGAGAACAGGATCGAGAAAAACTTATTGCCGCAGATATTGAGAATGCGCATCGCCTCCTCGTGCATCGGATAAACCAGCCGCGAGCCGTTGATAAATTCGCCGCGCCCCTTGGCGATCGCTTCGTAAAAATAGGGGAGCTCTTCCGGAATCACGGTAAGGTCCGCGTCCAGGATCAGCATGATATCGCCGGTGGCTTTGTCAAAACCGGTCCAGACATTGTCCGCTTTGCATATTCCCGGCCCGGCGACCAGCTTGATATCTTTTTCCGGATATTTCCGCATCATTTCCCGGACATTGTCCGCCGTTCCGTCAGTGGACTTGTCATCGCAGAAAATAATCTCGGTATGAGCCCCGAGCTGCGGGATGCGTTCGACCGCATTCTGGATGTTTCCCGCCTCATTGCGGCACGGAATGACAATCGTGACACTCAAGTCCTGGTGTTCCGGAACATTCACCCTGGCAACCGCCAGCCGGCTCATGCTGAAAATACGGAAAAACGGCAGCCTGGCCAGAAAGCGGTCCAGCAGCCATGAAATCAGCGGAATGTAATAGGGGAAAAGAATCAGCATCTTGGTATTTACAAGGTCATAATCGGAGTGAACCAGCAGGTTTTCCATATCACTGGGGGCAAACCAGTTGTGCACCTTCTGGCGGATGCGCAAATGCATTTTTTCCGCCAGCCCCACCAGCGGCTGCCATAAGTAGTTATAATAACTGACCACGATCCGGGTGTGGCGGCCGCAGTTTTTCCGGATTGAATCCAGCAGGGATTTGACGTCAACGATATCTTCAATGTCGCAAATCACGATATAATCGAAAATGCCTTCGACCTGAATATTTTCAAGCTCCTGGTCGAAAAATTGATAATCCGGGTAATTTTCCCTGGCGATTTCGACATGGGCGGCGGAACCTTCCACGCCGACGCCGAATCCCGGTTGCAGCCGATTGAGAATATAGCCGGTGCCGCAGCCGATATTCAAGACTTTCGCGCCCGGCGGCACAATATATTTCAATGAATTAAGCAGCCGCCCGTAATAGTAAGGGTTGCGTTTTATCCGCTGGTCGCGCTTGGAGGCAATCGCGTCTTTTTTATCGCGGATCGCTTTGCGCAACTCATCGAGAGTCGTATAATTTATCATTTACTTCCCCTCTGGTTTTGCCGTATTATTTGTATTTTTATAGATGGAAATTACCGGAGACACCACTTCAAAATAATGGTTCAACCGGTGATTCCGGTTGAGCGGCAGCAAGCCGAAAAAGGCCCGCGGCACATTTTCAAAATCAATGACCTTTTCGGTCCACGGCATAAACGATGTTTCCTCGCCGCAGACCACCCGTCCAACCCAGTTCTGCACATCCCAGTCAAACGAAGTGTTAAGATAGTAATCCGCCTTTTCGAAGGTTTTGAATCCGTCAATTTTAAAATTCACCAGATGGTATTTTTCCGGGCTGACCATCGGCAGGCGATACCCCACCGGATAAAGCAGACTGCCGAGCACGCTTCCCTCCCGGATATTCTGATTGATCCATTTTGCCGCGGTCATCCGGACATTTTCCTCGCAGGCGACATTGGCGTAAGCCAGCGAATAGCTGAACGTGCCGATAACGATTAAAGCCGCCGCCGTTGAGGCAAATATCCGGTTTTTCGGATAAAAGACGAACCGCCCGGCCATCAGGCATAACGGGATGTACGCAGGCAGCATGTAGGCGTCTGAAGTATCCGAACCCCTGCTGGCGACAAACAGAAAAAGCAGGATTGCCGGAAACATCCCGATCCATACTTTCCCGGGTTTGAGCAGGCATAGAATCAGTCCGCCGGCGATGGCGATAAAACCGGGAATCCCCACCGTATAAAACAGCGCGTCATAACTGTAACTCATGATAGCCTCAAGGATATTTCCGGCAATATCCCCTACCCTGGCGACGCTCTGGGTCCACTGCAAGTCACTGCTGAATGTCGCCCAGTCCAGGATTACCGGAGGGCAGCACACGAGGAAAGCGATAATTGAAATCCCCCCTGCCGCGACCAGTTTTAAATCATCGCGGACAACCCATTTTTGCCCACTCCGGATTTCCGGGTAACGGCGCAGCAGATGGAACATAACCAGATAAGAAGCATTGATTGCCGCCGGATATTTGCACCCGGCGGAGAGGCCGATGCAAATCCCGCTCAGAATATAATAAATCCAATTGCTCCGCACCAGCACCGGCACGGCAAAAAGGATCACCAGCGAAGTCCAGCAGACCGTAATACTGTCGGCTTTGATGAATTTCGCGGCCAGCGAAAAAAGCGGAATGAACGCCAGCAGCGAGGCGGCAAAAGCCGCCAGCGGCAATCTCCCGATACGGTAGCCGATCAGGAACGTAACCGCCACCGCCAGGGTGGCCATCAGCGCGGTAAATATTCTGCCGCAGAGAAAGAAACGTGCGAACTCTTCAGGATGGGTCAGGTAGTGCGACGGCGCTTTGACCGAGTCGATAATGCCGGTTATCCGGCAGAACGCCAGCGAAGCCCCGACCTGGTAGAAATAAAACGGGCCGTAAATATAATATCCGGGATTTATCGTCCGGTTTTCGGCCATATTTTTCAATACTTTAAAAGTAAAAAATTCATCCGGATTGAATGTCCGGAGCTGGTCGAAATATGGTGAAAAATAGGCCAGTTGCCGGAAATTGTCGGCATTGCTTTTTTCCAGGAATTCCGAGCGGTTGCCCAGCCCGGCAGTCATCGCCGCCCGGATTTCCGGAAGCTTTTTCTCCATGGCCGCCGCGCCGCCAAGCGACACCTCAAGCCGTTCCGCGGAAGGCAACCCGGTGGTAATGCCGCGCAAATCGATCCATAGCGACAATGCGCAGACCAGCAAAAGCACGGCAAAATTCCGCCATGAGCAAAAGCCTTTCAACGAAAAAGCGTCAATGCCTGTCTCTTTATTTGCCGCCGCCGTTCGCGCGTCCGGTAATTCCATAGGAAATCTCCTGATATTCAGGAAATAATATGACTTAATATAATTTTATTTCCAGTAGCAAACCAAAATAATTTGAAGCTGGACAAAGCCCGGCTGGCCGGCGGTAAAGCCCGTTATTTTTTATTTGGCAGCGATTTAGCGAACTTATCGAGTTCCTGCCAGTAACGGTCTCCGGCTTTAAATTCCAGATCGTTGTGTCCGGCATCGGGTACTTCAAAAAAATATTTGGGCTGACCGGCGGTTTCAAACAGCGTCTGCCCGTGCTGAAACGGGATGACTTCGTCGAGCCTGCCGTGCATGATTAATATTGGCATTTTAATGTTCCTGATTCTTTGCTGGTTCGGAAATTTGTCAAACGGCAGCGGAACCGGACAAACCACTTTGAATGCGCTGGTGAACGGGCTCTGCAGAACCATTCCCGCCGCCGGGTATTTCTCCGCCAGCCAGCAGGTCGGGCCACTGCCCACGGAACGCCCGTATAAGATTATCTTATCCGGCGGTATTTTCAGCGTTCCGGTCATATAGCGGTAGACCGCTTCAATGTCGCGGTAGGTGTTCTGTTCGCCGGGCTTTCCCTGACTGGCGCCGTAGCCTTCATAATCATAACCCAGTATGGAATAGCCGCGGCTATTGTATCCCGCCAGAAACGATTTCAGGTCAAACAAATCTTCGCCGTTGCCGTGACTGTACAACAACGTATAAGCCGCCGACGGCGACGGCAGATAGAGCAGCGCGATTTTAACATCCGGCGCGACTTGAAGCATGGTCATCTCTTTATCCGGTTCAACTCCGCTGCGCGGCGGCTGAAAAATAAGTTTGTCGGAAAAACACCCGCCAAGCGCAAGGAAAGCCGCGACCGTAATCACAATAATCAGCAACAGTCTTCTCAATGAATGTTTATTCCTGGGGCGATTACAGGCAGTTTCCATTTCTTTCCTCCGCGTCAAATTACCATTTATTCAACAATATAACCAGTCAAACCGCTATAAATCAAATTTGCGCGGCAATATTTTTAACAGAAAGCTAAAATTTTAGGAAATACCGTGTATATTAGATAAAATCTTATATCTAATTTAAGGATATTGACTATGGACCAGGGTGCTAAAGTAAAAGTCGGAGTGGTCGGCGTCGGGGCGCTCGGCAGACATCACGCCAGACTCTATAATCTAAGCGAGAACGCCGATGTCGTCGGGGTCTATGACGTCACCGGCGAAACCGCCGAAAAGGTCGGCCAGGAATTCGGGCTGAAAGTGTTTACGAACGTGGAAGAACTCGCCGCCCAGTGCGATGCCCTCAGCGTTGCGGTTCCGGCCACCAAACATCACGCCACCTCCATGCCGCTGTTGAAGATGAACAAGCACCTGTTGATCGAGAAACCGATTGCGGCGACAGTGGAAGAGGCCGAAGAGATCGTCAAAGAAGCCAGAATGCGTAATCTGGTGCTGGCCATCGGTCATGTCGAACGTTTCAATCCGGCAATGGATTTTCTGGAAAAACATGCGGCGGACACCCGCTTTGTCGAAGCTCACCGCCTGGCGCAATATCCCCCCGCGCGCCCCGGACAGCACCGCCGCGGAACTGAGGTCAGCGTGGTGCTTGACCTGATGATTCACGACCTGGACTTGATTCTGACCATGGTGGATTCCGAGATTGAGCGGATTGACGCCATCGGCATTCCCGTGCTCAGCAAAACCGAGGATATTGTCAGCGTCCGGATAAAATTTGTCAACGGCAGCGCCGCCAATATAACTGCCAGCCGCGTCAGCATGGAGCCGATGCGCCGTTTCCGGGTATTCCAGGAAGACTGCTATATTTCCATGGACTACGCCACCCATTCCGGCCTGATTATCAAGAAAAACCGTATCGGGCTGGCCAAAAAAGAAATCAATCTGGATGAAAAAAACGCGCTGGCGGCGGAACTTGAAGATTTCCTGCTGGCCGTAAAGCAAACTCAACAGACCGGAAAAGTCAAAGACCCGAAAGTGACTGGCGAAGACGGCTTGCGGGCGCTCCGGCTGGCCATTGATATCACCAAGCAGATCGCGGAATACAACGAGCGTTACGGCTTCAAATTTGCCACCCCTGTTTGAAATTAAAACTGTCATGAGCTTGATTTAATTAACCTTTTTAAGAACGTGCGAATAAAGAAAACAATCAAAACCATTCAGGCAACGGCCGTTCAGCAGCCGTTCCTGTCATCTGCTATTCCCGCCGCTATTCGGGTTAAAGGAGAACTGAAACTATGAAAATCAGATCAATTGCTTATTCCAAAATCAATTTGTTTCTCAAAGTTACCGGCAAAAGACCCGACGGCTATCATGAAATATTATCCTTCTTCCTGCCGCTGACTTCTCCGGCTGACCATATCGTTCTCACTGTTGACGACCTGACCGTGCTTTTCGGCATCGAAATCGTCTGCCGCGACAAACGGGTTCCGACGGATGAAACCAATATCTGCCACAAAGCCGCCACGCGATATGCCGCAATGACCGGTCTCCCGGCCAAATGGCGCATTGAGATTGACAAAAAAATCCCCGTCGCCGCCGGCATGGGCGGCGGCAGCAGCGACGCCGCGGCGGTGCTGCAAATGCTCCAGAAACATTACAAACAACTGCCGCTGCCGGTTCTGGGCAGAGCCGCGCTGCATGTCGGAGCGGATGTGCCGTTCTTCATGGAATCACGCCCGGCGATAGCTTCCGGCATCGGCGACAGACTCGAATTCCTGCTGCCCGGACTGCCGGAAATACCCATCGTGATCGTCAATCCCGGCTTCCCTGTAAGCGCCCAATGGGCATACGAAAACATGAATCCGGCCTTAATCGGCCCGGCGGATAAAGACCGGCTCAATGCACAGGTCAGCGCCGCCCGCACCGGCAATTTCAAAACTTGCGCCGGACTGCTGCATAACGACCTGGCCCCGGCGGTTATCCATAAATTCCCCATCCTGCGAATCCTGAAAGAACGCCTGGTGGCGCACGGCGCGCTGGGTGCGGAAATGACCGGCAGCGGCCCCACGGTTTTCGCTATCTGCGGCGATTTCGCCCATGCCGAAAAAGTCGCCGCCGCGATGCGTCAGGAATTCCCCGAAATGGAAGTGTTCGTCTCCGGCAAAAACCTCAGTTAAACTTAAATAGTTCTAAAGTTCTAAAGTTCTAAAGTTCTAAAGTTCTAAAGTTCTAAAGTTCTAAAGTTC
>TBL_comb47_HYPODRAFT_10003455_pt1 | contig 18693 bp, 44 predicted proteins | sample TroBogypolimnion_40_FD_10682 | JGI IMG/M metagenome (IMG submission 10682)
TCGTAATCATTTTAATTTTTGTGCTCATATCTATTTACACCAAATTGTAAAATTTTTCTAAGAAAAGTCAAACTATTTTTAATATTTCTTAAAAATCTTAGATTTAGGGGTTACAGTTGATAACCCTGCGATAGTTAGCCTCTAATTCAGAAATTGTATTACAATACATCATATAAAAATTTGTAGCTACGACAACTACATTTGGCCAGTTTAAGTCGTTAGGAACACCACGATCCAGTCTGGGCTTTCCACCATCACACAAAAATCCATGCCCCATCCCAAGGAACATCATTTAAAATCCATTGTCCTTTTGATTGGCGAATATGAACTCCTGGTAATTTATTAAGCCTACTCTTAGTGGTTACAGTGTTCCAACCACAACTACTAATTTTAAGTCCTTTAGAAGATTTCTCGGCAATCAAATTGCCGTATAAATACATCCTATTACACCCATTAGTACATTCCACTTTGGTATTATTATTGAGATAATAGTTACCAAGGAGTAATGCTTCCGATGCTTGTTCTGATACTTTGCTCATAGTTTTGCTTTCTTTGCATGTTTAATAATAAGGTCTTTTTTGGATATAATGAATGGGAGCCAGATGGGAACTGTGTCCACAAAGGCATTCCATATAATAATAAACAGTTTCCTTTTACTTTTCATTTCATTCTAAAGGCTGAGAAGATACATACTCCACCAATGAAACTTCCGACTACTCTCATAACCATAATTGCAGGAGGATATAATCCAAAGTCCAACCAGATATATGCATGGGGCAACATGGAGAATAGGTACAACGGAATGCCAAGACACAATGCTTGTAATCCTGTCAACCTAACACTAAACAAATTTGCCACAATACATACTCCGATCAATCCTACAATACAACCGATGAAGTATCCAAATGGGAAAATCCCATGGGCAATCCAACATCCTATAAAAAAGATGATGATGCCTATGACTCTCGGTAATTTTAACATAAGAAAGGTTCCTCTCCCCCAACAAGAAACGAATACTCCAGGGGGAGGAATATAGAGGAGTATTCTTATCCAACGACAACCAATGGAGTGGTTTCCGTGCCTTCATCTTCCGTAGAAGAATTGACTACTGGAACCACCACAGGAGGATTTACTGCTTCTTCAATTGCCTTTGCCAATGCCTCTTCAAGTTTTGCAACCTTGGCTTGCACCTTGGCAATTTGCTTTGCCTTAACAACACTGTCAACAAGAGCCTGGAAGTCTTCTTCCTTAACTTCTTGCTGTGACTTTAAAATGACGGCAAATAATTCTTTGTCGGACAAATTAAATTTGGTTTTCAGAACATTGAAGGCAGCTTTATCAACCGCTTCAACATTTACTACTATCTGTGCTTGTTTCGATTTCATACTTTTATTTTTGATTCGTCCGTCTGGACTGTAAGGCGATTATAATCTGGTTTTAATTAATTAAAGGCTTGTAAATTTAAGTTTAGAGACTAAATAAGAGAAGGTTCCGATCACGATATGCAACTATCCACCGGATCTACAACAACCAACTAAAGTTACTATGCAGCAGAAAATATTTATGCCCGAGGGGACTAATAATTTAAGTCCATTCTTTTACATTATTAAACACGTACCATCCAGTAAATTATATGCAGGGTATTGCAGCAGTACAAAGTATTGCGATTCTACAAAATTTATGACGGAGAATGGATATCAAACATCTTCGAAGTTTATCAAAGAGATTATTAAAAATGAAAAACTGCTTGTATTTAAGATACTAGAAGTAAGACATTTTAAATGTTCTATTGATGCAGTTAAATACGAATCCAAATTTTTAAAGAAGATTAATGCTATGAGAAATCCACAGTTTATAAATCAAAGCAATGGAGATAAAAAGTTTATATGCAAGGGGCATACAGAGGAAAGTCGTAAGAAAATAAGTATCTCGCAAAAAGGTAAACCTAAATCAGAAGAAACTAAAAGAAAGATGGGAAAGTCTCGTATAGGTATACCTCTGTCTGATGACACTAAAAGAAAACTGAGTGAATCTAAAAAAGGAAAAATATCTGAGACGTTCTTTCGAAGTATTCACGCGCCTAAATCAGAAGAACACAAAAAAAATCTTAGTAATGCTGCCAAAGGCAAAAAACATGGTCCTATGTCAGAAGAGAATAAAAAGAAAATTAGTGAATCTACCAAGGGAAGAACTCGTTGGAATAATGGAATCATTTCCAAACTCTTTAAAGAGTCTCCTACTGGAGAAGAATGGACCCGTGGTGGACTTAAAATTAATCAGATTGTTTCTTACCGTAGCGATGTGGGCTACGACGATTACTAAAAGGATTATTCCATGCAGTGTTGCATTCCTTACCTTTTTCAATCTTATTGCCGTCAGTGTTCATATCTTTCATTGAACAATATCCCGCTTTTCGACTACGTTTTGTGTTACGATTCATAATTTTATTAGTTAAATTTATTCTACCACACCATCATTCCAATGTCCTAGATATATACATACGTTTTCTAGTTCATCTTCATTACACCATGCGGCGATTATATCAAATCCATTATCTCCCCTACCAGACTTAGAGATTAGAGAAATATTATCAAATGACTTACCAGTAGTTGTAGTCTCTTCAATAATATTTTCTGACTTACTATCTGTTAGTGATCCGTAATCATTGTCAATGTACTTGACTAATTCAATAGGACGCAATTTGGATGGTTCTACTTCATCGGGTCTAGGCAGAAATGGGATTATTTTTGTGTTCATAATTATTAGTTGGTATATCTTTGATCTAAAATTGCTGTCCTTAAAATGTACTCGGCTAGTTGATACTTATCTTTAAGAGTTCCGTCTTTAAGATCGGACATATTATGTCGAAGATCTGCAATCTGTTGCTGTACTTTTTCGTTCATATAATTGATATGTTAAGGAATAATGTTCGACAATGCCCTATAAATGGAAGATTGAATAGAACTAATAGTCACTCCGGGTGTTTTTCTCCATTCTTGTCCATCATCACAATTATCAATGTGATCTATTGCATCGGGAACATTCATGCCTCCAATCAAATATCGAAGATATTCTGCTTCCTTCATTGACATGGTAACTTCTACCACATTCTCCTGAACAATGGTCTTAACTTCCTTAGTAATTGTTTTCTTTGTAGCTGTCATATGGTTATTATAGTCTGGTTTTAATTATTGAAATGTAATTTTTGAAGATTAATATTGTACATCTTCGCAATGTCTAAGGAATCTGAATTAGGATAATCCCCCCCATAATAGATATTCTTCACCCCATGAGCAAGCAATGCCAATAGACATGAATTACAAGGAAATAGAGTGCAAAAAACATGTTCGGCTTCTCCTCTTTTAAAGCAGGATACTAAATTAATTTCAGAATGGATCATGTATCTTCTACGTTCATCCCTATCATCCCAAAATCCCTCTGGTGCTATGAATCCACGAAGAGTTCCATTATAACCAGTGCCAATAACTCTATAATCTTTTGTTAGAGCTACTGATCCTACTTGGCGGAATTTATCTTCCGACCTAAGTGCGGCACAATACGCCAACTTCATACCATACTCTTCAAACGATATTCTCGACATATTTTTGTTTCATTAATATATAATCCTCTTGTTTTTGTATCCAATAAATACACGCCTTTGACCGACCCAAAAATTCCCCAATTTGTTTTTGATTCCACCCATTATATTGCAATTCTATGATTTTGTAATAGTCGGTTAGGTTCTTTTTCTTTTTAAAGTTATATACTATATCTTTAATTTGAAGGGTCCATTTTCTATCCAATTGAGGAGTATTAATTGAAAATAAATGAGATAGGATAATTCTACATATTTTATTTGAACCCCCAAACGTATAAATATTTCCTTTTTTATAAGATTTTGCCATCGGCGTTCCGGTTATCTCTCCAAATCTTAATTTTATCCAATTTATCATTTCTTCTGTTCCTGCTATGGACATTCTGGACGTATTTGATCTTCCCAATCCTATTGATCCATCTCCATCAATATAACCTTTTATGAAGGCATCTACGTGATCTGGATTTACAATATTTACTGGTGGACATAAAATTAAACTTTTTGCCGGAACAATTCCAAAATTTATTGATAAATCGTGTCTTATTTTACGAGAGGTGACGTTAAATCCACAACTCTTATAGAAAATATCTTTATTTTTTCCCAGACCAGATTTATTTTTACAAATATACATCGGTCCTTCAAACTGTAACCAGTCCTTAAATTTTTCTAAATGGCTTCTATCGGACTCTTTCAGATATATTCCAAATTGGTTTCCCTTTGACATAACACACCCATCAGAAGCCATTAAACCCGCCCAGTAACAAGACTCTAAATTATACTCTGAAAAACTATTATCATTTACTTGATATTTTCTACTTATAAATGGGCCAGTATCGCAGTATCCTTTACCCCTTCTAAGTTCTTTTGGAATTTTTTTATAGGCTATAGCTCGAATCTTACCTATTGTCCATCCAATATGTTCCGATATCTCTTTATGGGAAATTATACTAAAATTATCTATCACGTATTGCAGTTTATCATCCTCTGGCATATTACTATTTAGTTTAACTCGAAGATGTTTTTATATATAATAGAGCAGTAATATTTTACGCTTGGTCCATTTTTCTACATTTTTGTGGAAATTTAACGAATAAGTCTTCTGATCTTAAAGCCGCCACAGTTGCTAGAGCCATGCCATATTCCAGAAATGATAGTCTGTTAGTATCAATCATCGGTCAGCCAAATCGCCCAATTGTATATGATAATAGTGGGAAGAAGAATGGCATAGAATTGCCACATTGTCCAATTAACATGAGCAAATGCCGATAATGAAAATCCTAAATATCCGGCTGCCACGTATGATGAGGTAGTTTTGGACATATATTATTCTTCTACGTCTTGAGGAATGTCCATCACATTATTTGCCTTGATTGTAAAACACAAGGGTCGATCTTCTTCCGTAGGAGTAAGAAGTTTCTTAGCTTCCGATGGAGTAAGATACTTGGCGAATTCCGTCTTATCGACTTTTTCATTATTCACAAAGAATTCACTCTTAGGAATATGGTTAAGTCCATTGGAAGGATACAATCGTAGGTATGTTTCTTCTTTATGTAAAATGGTGTACGGGAATTGAAGCCACTCCCCCCATGGTAAGGGTTGAACTTCTCCACGTTCCCCGGATTCAATTCCTTGTTTAACACTGCTCAAGTTCGCATAATTTACTCCTGCTTGACAGACTGCCACTGTATGTTTCTCAAGATTAAAATCCTTGAATGCGGCGGCAGTTTTAGGATTGCTTTTCCATGCTACCTTTACAAATTTTCCCTTAGCATTAAGGATTTTATCTGTAATGCTTTGTGCTGATAATGAATTAGTCGTTGTCATATTGCTATTATCCAGTGGTTTTAATTGATTGTTCGGATTCAGATCGTTCAGAGTCTTTTCAAGAACGGACGATGGGATAGAAATGCTTTCAAACTTTTTACCCACCAGTTTACCATCCACAAATATTTCTTGGTAATGGTATTCATCTTCATTTGGAATAGCTTTAGATTGAACAGTAAACTTAGGAGTCCCATTAGGAAAGAACTTTTTTAGAAAGTTCTTAAAGGATTTCTTATTAGGCTTAAAATCATATCGAGTTACCATATCAATAAGGTATCCTTCCTTGGTCTTAATATCCTCATCACAAGTAATTAGTCTATCACTTGTTAATGTAATAGAACCAGTACAAGATTCTCCCCATCCTTCATCCATATTTTCTTGGTCAAAGTCTGCGAGTTCTTGTGATTCCATCCAATAAGGATAAGCAGACCCATCCCCTCCATTTTGGACAGAATAAAATAATGTTAGTGTGTGTTTCATGTTAATATTATACGTTGGTTTTAATTACTTGAGTTCTCCCAGTAGATTATTATCTCTTACAATTTTAAGTAGCTGCCAAGTCAGATCAGTACACGGAAGAATTTCCTGTTCATATCCTTTAAGGTGAGCTACACTAGCAGCATTGAAAATTACCTTTCGGATTTCCAATAGCTTAACCTCATCAGAATCTTCTACCAATTTAAAATATGACGACATCCAAGTTGCGTGGCTTTCTACAAAGATAATATCATCATTCTTGGTATCTCTATTAACAGTTACGATCTGATTATTAGAAAACCCCGCCGCATTCCATGTGTCAAACGAACAAATTCTTTTTACTTTATCTCCTTTTTTAAAGTTCATAATATTCCACTCCCCAATTGTATAATAATTTTCCAATAACCTTGGAATGATTTAGCGGAGAATATCCCCCAAATCCTTGTTTACTTCTAAAATCATGTAGAGATTTACACTCGGACAAACATCGTCTATACGTGGACCCCGAAGCAATGAGGTCATCCAAAAAGATATATTTTTTATCTGGGTTATAATTTTCCACTGGATATGGGCTATGTTCGGATTCATCTTTCTTACGAACCACCACCAGATCTTTCTTACAAAGTCTTGCTATGATTGCCCCCATAATAATTCCAGAAACTCCAGTAACTAAAAACCCATCAAATTGAATATTCTTATTTTTGATGAGTTTCCTCATATCTCGAATGGTTCTGTCCTGTTCCTTTCGGAGAAAGTTTTCTTTAAGATAAACGGTGTGCATGTCTTATGGTAGTGTGGTTTTAATCAGAGGCAATTGGGGAAAAATCTAGAGTATTGCTGAGTGCAGATGGATAGTATTTGCTATGGATACTATCAGGAAATTCTACCTTAGTCCAATGCAATGAATAAGTTTCCCCATCCTCATTAAGAGTGAATAGCTCATTATCATCAATTCTAAGATATGCTACTGGTGGCCTATTTATACTTTTCAACGTCATAGGAATCTCCTCCTAATTTTATTAAAATTCCATTTAGATATTTTGCATGTTCAATTGACCATTCATGTTGATCTTTACTACTGTGGCCTGACAAGTAATCCATTCTGGAAAGAATACTATACTTGAGAACTTGCCCATATACTAACTCGATAACTTCCATTTCTTCCTCTGGATCGAGGACATCTTTTAGAGGACGATTTTTCATAGTATTTGAAATCCCTTAGCCATTAAATATCCAGCGATCATTCCTGTTATATAGGATGACGAATCGTAATAGGAAGTTTGTGCAAAATCGAAATTAATATACTTATTATCAATTTCTGGTTTAGATATATTATTATCACCTGGCAGGTAGTGATTGATATCTCTTACAAGTTTATTCAGTAATTCTAGAGACGGATTTAAATGTTTTTGATCAACGTCAAACTTTACATGTAGTCTTGAGGAAGTAATCATATGTAAGATAATTTCGTTAGTTATATGGCGAGCGAGATAGGGGTCGAACCTACATAAGTCATTTCCAATTACAATATATTTTACGACTCGGCGTTAGAAGCACCGTTTGTTACACGCCCATTAAAATTTTTATTTGTTATAGTAATCTTCATGTTGTTCTTCCTTATCGGCATAATTTACTGAATCACAATAAGTATCAAACACATCGAAAATATCATCTACCCTTGGTTTAATTTCCAAGCAGTATTCCTTTTCATGTTCTTCCCAAGTCATGATTCTTTAAGTTTCCTTTTAATAGCGTCAGCGATCATTGATGGAAGAAATACTTTACCTTCATTTTCATAGATAGTGAACCATTCCTTACGATCTTTCCAAATTCGAGCATAACCTTCCCTCGGAATCCACCCATAAGTAATTCCGTCCACTGTAATATCTCGATGCTTTTTCTTCATAATGTAATTGTAATCTGGTTTTAATTAGTCAGGTTCAATATCTTTCAGAGGAGTATTTAAAAACTCTTCAAATACTTCTAATACTTTATTTGCTATTTCCAAAGTATCCGCATCAAAATAAAAACATCTACCAAACATACGTTGTTGCCATGCCCCTATTATCCTCTGGTTTTAATCCTCAAAAGCACCAATTAGAATGATAAAGCCCAGCATAAATGAAATAATAGCACATACGCCCAATATAATTTGTGCAATTATAATAATCGGTTCCCACCCTTGGTAGTAATAAAGTAATCCCGTCCCTGTAATAGTGGGCCATGCAACTAATCCAATGGCGATCTTAGTGTCTAATTTCATATTATAATCCTTCCGAGGAATCATCTCCAAATGCCATACACAATCCAACTATAAATGAAACGACAGCTATCAGTGTTAATGCCATTGATCCTATTAATTTAACCAAAATCAATAGACTATCCATTCCATTAATGGACCAAATTACTGCCAAGAATAAGATAATTGGCCACACAAACAATACAATTCCAGTTGTAGTTTCAGATTTCATATTACGGGCGGGTCAAAAAACAATAATTCAAATACTGTTGTAATTTTGTCTGACATTTGCCATTCTTGTAATCCGAGAATGCCATATCCGATAACTTGCGATGAGTTTGACGCCTAATAGTTTCCTTGTGTTTCTTGTTCATAGTTCAATTCCTTCCATTGCTACCCAGTCTCCTTGGATTGAGGGATTTTTATAATAACCTTTACCGTGAGTATCCTTAAACAATACTTCATAAAATAACTCATTGGGAACTGCTACCACAGTCTTGTTCATTACATGAACAATGAACCCATTCAGTTTACCGGAACCCCCCGATACAATCTTATACCATCCATTAGGAGCGGTTGCGATATTAATAGTTGGGGGAGAAGGGGGAAGAGGATTCTTCAAAAGATATAGTTCATTCTTAAGTTTTTCATTTTCCTCTTGAAGTTCTTTAACGTCATATACTTTATCTCTTGTGAGATGGGTGCTATGCGGATAAGCGTCAACACATTTTACTTTCATAATTTTATAGGTATTTTTCTAGGAGAGGGTGAATATGATGATGTTTGTGTTCAGCGGTAAAAAATCCTCGAATCTGTTCGCCCTGTTCGTTATAGAAATGTGAAGACTTTCCACTAGTAGAAGCTAGAACCATCTTATATGTTGTTCTTGCTTCATCAAGTTTAACCTCAAGATTTTTCACAAATAGCCAATGAAAGAAATAATTCAGTGTTTTCATATCGTAATTATGGGTTGGTTTTAATTATCGTATTGTTCAAGAAATTCTCCAACATCATGAACAATTACTGTGAAGATAATATCTTGAAGTTCCAAGTGATCCGCTAAGTACACAATATTATAGAAATGTTCTGCTCCATCAACGGTATCATCAATGGCATCGTTCAATGATGCATAATTAGTAGATGCCCAATTCTTCTTAAGAGTAAAGCTTAAAAGTTCTCCATTATTATCTTTAATATTTCGTAGAACTTCTGCGATTGTAATTTTGTCTTTATATGGAAGTGTGTTCATGATTTGTATTTTTCCTTAATTGAATTATATTCTGGTTTTAATTTCTAATCCATATCCCATTATAGTCCGTATAAAATACCTTAGAAAATCCTAATTGTTTTATCATGTGAGAACATCCAGTGCAAGGTTTAGAAAACGATATATTATTATTTCGATCTATCCTGAGAACAGCTAGGGAATATCCATAATAATTGTCCAATTTTCCCTTTATAACACAATGTAGTTCGGCGTGGACCTTGGCAATCTCATGATAATTATACTTTTTAGTTTTAGGGTGGGTTATTATTTTGTTAAATCCGACCGATATAAGCTTATTCTTTTTAAAAATTCCTGCCACATGAAAGCTTCGCATATTTCCTCTATGCTCATCCAGCAGAGAATATGCAATTTCCTCAAGTTTTTTGAATTTTTTCATTTTAAAATTGAATCACTATGCTAAAATATAATATAAAGCATCCTAAAAAAAGGTACAGAGTTCATCAGAGAGTAATGGGAGGGACATGGCATTATTGTTTTAAATACAATGGGATTAGATACACCGAATATAATTTTAAAACCGAAGGAGAGTGCTATGCGAAATGTAAAGATAAAATGATAGAACTTGGAGATCACGCTTCAGTTGCCAAATTTGAGCATTTAAATGGAAGAACCTGATTATGGTCTGGTTTTAATAACAAATCCCGACTTGTCTTTACGTGCCTTTCCAAGGGCAATCAATCCCAATATGGAACCTTTCTTATGCAGAAAGGTTAAATCATTCTTAACCCCATCAACTACTTTACTCTTATGATAAGACTTGGGAAGTTTTTTATCAAATACAACTGCTATGTTCCCTTTCATTCCCATTACAATTTTACAAGCATTGTCATTGGATTCTGAGCGAGAAAATGTAAGATGATAATTCTTGGGAAAATTGCCAGTACAATGATTAATCATTCTCTTTAACGATTTCGTATAATCTAGGAATTGTACTTCTGGAAAATGATCCATTAGATTTTTACCATCAATCAATTGATTTTCCCATGCAATATCACTTGTCAAGTTAAGCCGAAATGAAACCTTATGTCCCTTTTTCTTAGAAGTATTGACCTTGGCGTTAATTTCTTTTTTGAGTTGCCGAAGAAATGTTTCTTTACCAGCATGGAACAGCTTAGTTTTCTTAATACGAGCTTGTTGAACTCTATTATACCTCCCAAATCCTGCGGTGGACAAACAACTATTTAAACATCCTTTAGAGGCATTAGGGCAAACATTAATTCCTGCTATTTGTCCTGGGGCAAGATGTACGCCAAACGAATGATACCCATATTTTATAGATTTATCAAGTTTGGGATTAGAACGTGTAAGTAGTCGCATATACTCAATTCAATGATGCCCCCGATTCCATATACAAATCACTAGCCATATCAAGATATAGTCCTTCCATTTGAAGATCCATAACTTGTTGTAATACAAATCGAAGTTCCACTGGATTGTAAGTATTCAAATCATATTGTTTAATAAAGTCCTTTACCAATCCTTCAAATTCGTCATGAATCTTTCCTCCATCATAATTAAAATTAAGAGTCTTATTGAAGAGTGTTTTCATATTATGAGTATAGATTGGTTTCAATCTTTAAGAAAGTTGTATAATGTTTCCACTTTAGAATTCGTCATTTGGCAAACTCCTGATGCTCTTTGCCAAAATTTTGGGGTGTCAAAGTCGTCTCCGTAAACAAATAAAAATGTCATATCGTTTAATTTAACAACAAATTCTGGTTGATCTTTAGTAATGTCTTTTTGTACTAAAACCGCTGCCAATAATTCACAACTATCATCAGATGATGGTGTTTGCCCTTGAAAGACAAATCCCTTTCTATCGGAATAGTCTTTTTTAAGGTCTTCTATAGTTAATGTTTTGAATGTTATCATATATATTTGAAATATTTCGTAATGTGTTTTATCCAACTAAACTAATGTTCTCTTTGATTTGATCGAATCATTGGTACTGAACATACGGGAATGGAACCCAGTTTCCATTACTAATAGAGAGTGGAAATTAATCACTTTTCTGAGCTACTTAATACAAGTTCGTTAAGGCTATCACAGGCCGCTCCATTTTTACTCTCAAAATTAAAATTTTATCCTGCATTAAAGGATTCGCAAATTACTCCTGCCGAAATTCTATCCCCAGCTTGCCCTAAAAATTCTACAGTAACATTTGCAGGTTTAGATGCCCAAGAATTAAACAGATCTCCCCAATTACTATAACCAGGACGAGTTTCCCTTGCCAAGGTTTCATTGGCGGCACATACTACGCATGAATCGTAGGTGTCATATCCTCTATTTTCTGACTGACTGAGTAGGTAAAGATTCATGATTTAGTTTCTAATATAGTAAGTGGTTCCTTCAATATAAATTTCGGTATAATCTGCCTTTGCCTCTTCAGCCGCCCTCGCATAATCAATAGTAATATGATTCCATGGCCATTTTCCAGAATCAAATTCTTTTGGCATCTCATAACAATCATTGATTAGATCTTTAATATACTCAACGAAATAATTTTCATTAATTAACGCTTCCCCATATCGCCAATCTGAGCAATCTTCCCCTTGCTCGATAACTTCATTCAAAGTATCAAGTTCATCCTTATCATAGGAAGAATTGAAATCATCTAGTTTCTCCTGTGCCTCTTCCACTGCATCCTGTAAGGCCACTAGTTCATCAGAATCATTCTCTGGAGCATTGGTCTTAAGATAAGCCGTAAGAGCGTCCTGTGCCTCTTGTAGATTATGATTTAACCAATCCAAATCATCTTGTAATTCTTCTTGACGAACTATAATATCTTGACTATCTATAATATCTACCGTAAAATCGATTGTTTTCATATTATTCTTTTTCTAAACACTTATTATATCCTGCAATAACCCCTTCAGACCAAACTTTAAAAGCTTGACAGTATTCTATAAAAGAAACCATGTATATATTTTCATATTTTTTAGAATATACATCATGTATCCAGACATAATCTATACATTGTTGGGCGGTATGGCCATCACAGTAGGCATCTCTGCCATCCTTTATACCTATTTCGTAAGTTTCTTTTGCAGTAAGGGACATAATAAAAAAGAGTGTCGGGTTTCTAATAATTTTTCTTCAATGAGCTAAAGTTTAACGTTTAAGATTTAAGATTTAATAACAAAGTTTTAAAGTTTGATTCTTTAATGTGTCCTAAGACAGTTCGTTATCAGCATCATTATCAATCATTGTTTTTCCTTTTGAGGGGTAATGTTTATTGAAGGTCTATTAGTGTACTCCCCGACATTTAAAAGTGGTGTATACGTGTGGTGTCGATCCACTCCCATTTAAGGACAGGATTTACAATCCTGTTATCAGATGCCGCTGACTTTACGCATACTTTGTCCCCGTGATGTAATTTCTGAATTCATTATGCGTCCATGGTGTTATCAGGTCCAGTCAGGGGACTCTAGGTATTTAAATCTGAGTTTGAGCATTATAGGAATCAATGTCATCTTGTAACATTTCAATCTCAAGTTGAACATGCTCAATTTGTTCCAATACCTTTAGAGAAGTAATATCTGATACCATTTCAACCTGAACGTCCACCGGCCCACCGGATTTGTAAACGCTCTTAATGATTACTTCCCATTCCTTGCCAGTATAAGGTTGAAGTTCAGTCCAAAACTTAAGTTCAGCCTTAGCTTCAGTTAAACGAATAAGCTTATTGGCAATACCGATATTAGCCTTGGCAATCTTAGTCTTCAAATCAATGAGGTATGCCCATTCTTCTTGAAGTTTAATAAGTAAATCTTTACCTGAAAGATCAGGAGGATTTGCCTTGTCATACCTATTATAGGTGCGGACTTGAGTTTGAAGTTTACTGATTCGACCAGTAATGCGATTTTTTTCCTTTAGGGATTGAGCGATATTTGCCATATGTGTATTATAGTTTGGTTTTAATTAATTGTAAGTTGTTATTGGAATCTCTAATTCTTGTGAAGTGCTTCTTTCGTAGCATGTTTCATCTACTTTAGGAATTTTCAAAACTGCTATTTGCATAGCTGGATGAAGTTCCCACATATCTTCTATGTGTCCATTTACTTCTACTGCTTGTACTAATTCCTTAGTAGCCTTTATAAGCTTTCCTTTGGTTGGAGGATATTTCCATTCTGCATAAAATTCTTTCAGATTTTTATGAGCATCAATTACTGTAGATTCAGGAGAGCATCCTATGCCCCAAATTATATCATCTTCCGTGATAAAAATGTAATAATTCATTTATTAATGTTAATTGGTCGCCACGCTCCACCAGTACCTTTTAAAAGAGAAATAATCCAATCGGCAGAAGATGCAGTATGTGCTAGAGCTATTGATCTATCCGTAGTAACATGCCACCATGTTCTATTATTAGCCTTTAAAGTTCCCTTCTCTTTTACCGTATGGCCATATAGAATATACTGCTTACTTTTATCGTCAAAAATAAGATACGTTCCTCTTCCCCAATTGGAGGAAGGACACACATGAGTCAATGATAAATAACGCCATTTAGCTTTCTTTATTCTGTCGCGTTTTCTTGCTTCCCTTCTAGCAATTCTCTGATACAAAGGTTTTCTATTTTTCTTAGGTTTCATAAAAAGATCGAGCGGATTGTCAATTATTGTATGTTCTCAGGTTGCCACCCTTGACCATTTTGCGACCTCTCCTGGAGAGGATAATCTTACTCACGCTCTGTGCAGACTTCCTAAAGTATGTCCCCGCAATAAGGATTATACTACAGTCCTCTACCTTAAAATTGTTATAGGATCTCTTGGAACTGTCCAAAGGTAAGATCATCATCAAAATCTTGTTCGACAATCTTAATCTGTTCTGGGTCCAAATCCTTAAAGTATTTGATGGCGCGGGATTCCAAATGTTTGAAGGCTTTAAGAACTTTTTCCAAGCGATCAGGAACCACTGGAAGTTTAAAGGATTCTGCCATTGCTCGTTCTATTGCGATCATGGTTCCGCGCTCTTTCTTAAACTTGTCAAGATTACTGTTGACAAGGGAAAACCCATATCGAATATCTTCACCGTCCCTAATAATCAGGGCAATTCCGTGTGGTTGTTTTGTCTTATCATCCCGAATGAAGGTTTTGATAATATTTTGATTGTTTGCGTTCATATGAGAGTATTATAAGTTGGTTTTAATTGCTAATTTGTACTTTGAGACTAAATAAGAAAAGGCTCTAGTCACGATACGACAATATCCACTAGATCTACAACAACCATCAAGTATTATGCAGCAAAGAATATTTATGTCAGTAGGGACTACAATCAATAGCCCATTCTTTTATATTATTAAACATATCCCGTCTGGTAAACTATATGCTGGGTACTGTAGTAGTAAAAGGAATTGCAATTCTAGAAAGCTCATGACTACTAAGGGATAACAGACATCCTCTAAGTATGTAAAAGAACTTATCCGGAATGAGGGGTCAGACTCGTTCAAAATACTTAGGATAAAACATTTTAAATATAGTAACGATGCTGTGAATTACGAGTCCAGATTTTTAAAAAGAGTGGACGCTATGCGTAACCCAATATTTATCAATGTTCATAATTTTTCAAGAACCAAAAAGTAGGAATGATGTATTCTAGCATGTTTTTGAGTTTGAATGCCATGCTTTGCTGCTCCTCCCAATGTCATGTTGTAGCCATTCTCATAAGAATCATATTTTCCAATCCAATATATTTCCTTTTTAAAGGCTTCTTCCAGAGTTTCTATATTATCTTCTATGATTTCAAATATAAAGTTTTCTTTCCCATGTTTATCATAGGACCGTTGTAACTTTTGCGAATGATGATTTCCTTTACTTAAATGGTTCCAATGTCTTTGTTGTCGCGTATGATAATTAGAGGCAACTCCAATGTAACATTTATCGTTCTTAATGTTGCGGAATCTGTAAATCAATATTGTCTTGTCGCATTTCTTCATGTATAATAACCATCATCTCTCTGGTATTATTTACCATTGAGAGTGGATATTTCTTGTAAGAAGTTGAAGTTTTTGCAAAAGTTTGAGTTACCGCACAACAATATTGAGTGTGAGAACCATCATTCCCCGCATAGAGTAGTTGCCAATCTTCTTTAGACATGTAATTCTGAACTCCAATTTGTTTAATGGCCAGATTATCAAAAGAGATAGTAAGACCTCCCATAGACATCAACATGGGTAGATAAATCTTCCACTTATTGATTTCTTTTTGGAGTTCAGCATTATATACTCCAATACCATTGCCAAATTGCTTATATCCAAGAAGAAGAATCTTGGGTTGAATATGGCGAGGCTTACACCAATCAATAACCGCCTTACAATCCTTGAGATTATTCAAACCTAGAATAAGATGGAATACTGCATTATCGTAGATAACATTATCGGGAAGCTTATCCATATATTGAGGACCACGATATGAAATACCTAGACCACGAATACACTTAGATTCTTGTAGTTCTCGAATAGTATTTGCATAAGGCTTCATATGCAAAGTATTCATAGTGATATTCAACATGAATCCCTTAACACTCATACGAGTAAGAAATGGTAGAATATCAGGATGCTCCATGACATTACCACCCCCAATAGCTAGTTCAGTTCCCTCTTGATGAGTTGACCAAATTTTTTCAATAAGATTAAGATCACCATGACTACCAATGTTATTGGACATTTCATGACAAAATTCACAAGTCTTGGAACGAGCAAGCAATTCACCAGTATCAGAGAATTTATCTCCAAGGGAACAACGATTTGTAACCTTTAAATCGGTTGACTCACTTGTTTCAATTTCTTGCTCTCCTTCCCACTCTCGTATCTTGGTTCCATCCGCATAAAGAGTTACTAATACGTTTCCATTTTTGTATTGATGAAGTATTTTACTTGTTGACATGCCTAAGTATAATTTGGTTTTAATCGTTAAAATTGACACTATATCGAAAATATAGTTTTTTAAAAGGTTTATCTTTTTTAGAATTTAAATGTCGGGCAATAGATCCTAGAGAAATATCAAATTTAATTGAAATATCTTCTCTATGGTAACTATCATAAATCATGTTCTGGTTTAAATCAAACACATACACTTTACGCTTATCATTTCTAATCATTATCTCTTCGGGAGAGTATAACTTTTTAGTTATATAAAATCCATTTACGGTTCCTCTATCATCCATACATACTTTACTTATGAAGTTTGGAACTACCCCTAACTTTTCGGAGGCTTCTAAATTGGAAGTATAGCAGGTTATTAATAATCCGTCTTTGTCATATTGATAAACGGGGGAAGATCTTGGGTTGACGTATGGTTCTAATTTTTCTAATTTATTATAAGACCATAAGTATCCAATATATGATGCAAATCTTCCAGTGCAACATTTATTAATACCCGTCCTACTACACTTGTAAACATTTGCTATTTCACTTGGTCTATTCCAAGATTGGATATATCGTCCTTCTAAATCATACTGGTATATAGTATATCCCGGATGACTATCCCGCATATTTTCCAATGCTTGTCCCGTAAATTTTATCCCTAAATTACTACCAGCAGTTTTAGCTATGTTAAAAACTGGTAGTAAAGTATCTATATAATGCTGCTCTCTCTCAATTAATGTATCCTTATTACAATATTCAATAACTTCAAACTTTAAATTATTTTCCCCATATTTATTATAAAAATTCTGAAGCTTTGCATTTTTATGCTTATTGTTTCGTAATGTGTGAAAGTGCACATATTTTCTCTTGTCAATATTAACCGCACTCCCAACATAGATTCGATTGTCGATCAATGAACTAATTTTATATATTCCAGTCATATACTTATTTATACAACTGGTAGTGATTTTCAAGTCACTGATCGGTTTTAATTATCAACAATCTTATAAATTCTTCACAGTCTATCAATAAATCTCTAACCATATTATGGCCCATCATTTCGGGATTGAATAGTCCTCGCGCAGTCAAATAATTTCTAATACGATTGAGAATATCTTTTTGATCTTCTATTAAGAATATAGCCAATAGTTTATCCGTCATAATATTCAGAAACATTCAACCATCCAGTGCTGCAAACGAAGGAAAGAATAAGTTCATCAGATGCAAGAATCTTCTCTACATCAGTAATGAAATCATCAATAGGAACTTCATCATATTGCGCTTTAGTAAAGAGATAAAATTCTCCTTCAATGCGCTCCTTACCCTTACCATACTTAGTAAGTACAGGAATCTCTGAGACATTAAATCGAATATTGATCCCTGCAAAATCCGAGATAATATCTTCAACCTTTGAAAGTTTATCTTCTTGTTCAGATAGGACTAGATATGCCCCTAACAGGCCCATCTTATTTTCCCAATCTTCATAAGTATAATCATGCCTAAGACTAACAATAATCTCTGCATTGGAAGCATAAGGCTTCATTGTAGGAATATTCTTCTCTCTAATACACAAGCTAACCGCATGGCTACTTGATGAATTGGTTTCCCATACATTTTGTCTTATTGTTTTATGTGTTGTTTTCATATTATTTATATAGTAAAAATTTTATACCCATTTTATATGTTGACCGAGCCAATAGATAATTTCAATAAGTTTCCAGATGCCAAAAGGCATTAGGATTACTGCTGATATTTCTATCCAATCTATTATCCAATTGTCGGTCCACATATTATATTCTGGTTTTAATTAGATGTATCTCGCGCATAGGGTTGCCATTCTCCATCCATCCTCATTAGGTATAAATCTTGCCATCACTCTATGACCTTCGATGAAGTGTGGATCTAAAGTTTCAAATGATTCTTTGCCTTTAAGTAAAATCAATTTTTCGCCATCAAAGGTTATGCATCCTTCATACTTCGCAAGTATAATTGTATTATTGTATTATTGTTTACCCAGACAGTTTTAAGAACTTCAAATTTGGTGGAATCGGTCTTAGTACCCATTCCGACATATTCAATCTTGGTTTCCATTGGCTTTTTTAATGTGTTCAATGTGTTCACCTTTTACATTAGAATTTATAAAATCTACTTGTTGGCGAATCCATCTCATAAAATAAATTGTTTTTTCTTGAGCATTCAATGTCGCTCCTGAAATATCCAAAAGAGGAACAATGAACTTAAATCCTTGATCCGTAGTATAGTAAAAAATGCCTTCTCTATAGGAGTCAAAATTACTAAACTTGCTTCCTTTTACTATTTGTCCTACTGTTTGCTTTACCATAATTAGAATGTCACGTCCGTATCCTTGATTTGACGACCTTCAAAAAACTCAACCCAACCACCAC
>TBL_comb47_HYPODRAFT_10003456_pt1 | contig 18693 bp, 14 predicted proteins | sample TroBogypolimnion_40_FD_10682 | JGI IMG/M metagenome (IMG submission 10682)
GATGCAATAGTAGTAGGCTCTGGAATTTCTGGAGGTTGGGCTGCTAAAGAACTTACTGAACATGGTCTCCAAACATTGCTACTTGAAAGAGGTCGCAATGTGGAGCATATCAAAGACTATCAAGGAACTGAAAAAGATCCATGGGATCTCACTCATAGAAATGAGATTACACAAGAAGATAAAAAAAAATCTCCCATTCAAAGTAGGGTATATGCCTACGATGAAGTTTCAAAGAAGTTTTTTGTGAACGATATAGAAAATCCATATACACAGAAAAAACCTTTTGATTGGATACGTGGAAATCATGTTGGTGGTCGTTCTTTAATGTGGGGGCGTCAAAGTTATCGCTGGAGCGATCTTGATTTTGAAGCCAATGGTAAGGATGGTTTTGGAACTGATTGGCCTATTCGTTATAATGATCTTGCTCCCTGGTATAGTTATGTTGAGAAATTTGCTGGGATTAGTGGTAACAAAGATGGTGTCTTTAATTTACCCGACGGTGAATTTTTACCCGGAATGGAAATGAATTGTCTGGAACAAATGGTGAAGGAAAATCTTAAAACAAAAATGGGAAGGCCCATGATCATTGGTAGATCTGCAAACCATACTGCTAAAATTGGGACAAGAGGTCCATGCCAGTTTCGAAATAAATGTCATCAAGGTTGTCCATTCGGAGGTTATTTCAGTTCTAATTCAGCAACTCTTCCAGCAGCCGCTGCTACTGGAAATTTAACACTCAGACCCAATGCTATTACTATTGAAATATTATATGATAAAGAAACTAAGCGAGCAAAAGGAGTTCGGATTTTAGATGCCGAAACAAATAAAACGGAAGAGTATTTCGCCAAAATTGTTTTTCTAAATGCATCAACTTTAGGTACAGCACATATTTTATTAAATTCTGTTTCCGATGTTTTCCCTAATGGATTTGGAAATAGCAGTCAACAAGTAGGACATAATTTGATGGACCATCATTATGGTGTTGGTGCTTATGGTGATTATGATGGATTTCAAGACAAGTATACTTTTGGTCGTCGACCCAATGGGATTTATATTCCTCGGTTTAGAAATTTAGATGGTGGTTCTTCTGCTGGATACTTAAGAGGTTTTGGATATCAAGGTGGGGCATCCAGAAACAATGGTGAATCTAAGGGTATTGGTATTGAATTAAAAGAAAGTATTACAGAACCGGGTAAATGGTCTTTTGGTATCGGATCTTGGGGAGAGCATCTTCCTTACTATGAAAATAAAGTAACACTAAATAAAGATAAAAAAGATAAGTATGGGTTGCCCACTTTAGAAATGGATTGTGAATTTAAAGAGAATGAAAAAAAGATGCGGGTGGATATGAGAAATAGTGCAGTTGAAATGTTAGAAACTGCCGGCATTAAAAATGTGGGGTCTTATGACGGAATGCCAGCTCCAGGATTTTGTATTCATGAAATGGGCACTGCGCGTATGGGCAAAGATCCAAAAACTTCAGTGCTAAATAAATGGAACCAAATGCACGATGCTCTGAATGTATTTATCACAGATGGATCCGCTATGGCATCTTCGGCTTGTCAAAATCCATCTCTCACTTATATGGCATTAACCGCAAGGGCAGTTGATCATGCAGTAAATGAATTAAAAAAAGGAAATCTTTAATTAATACTGATATATAAAAAGGTGAAGACATAGTTCGTGCTTCACCTTTTTAATTTTTAATTTTGACTTCTTACTTAATCTCTCCTACCATCTGTGCTGGAATAACCCACTCGTCGAATTGTTCTGGCGTAACATAGCCAAGTTTTACTGCCATCTCTTTTAAGGTAGTTCCTTCTTTATGCGCTGTTTGAGCAATTTCTGCTGCTTTATAATATCCAATTTTAGTATTTAAAGAAGTCACCAACATCAAACTATTGTCCACATGTTTTTTGATGTTTGCTTCGATAGGCGCTAGTCCTACCGCACATTTATCATTAAAGCTTACACAACCATCGCCAATTAATCTGGCACTGTGTAAAAAGTTATAAATCATAACTGGTTTAAATACATTCAATTCAAAATGACCAGTAGCACCACCAATATTGATGGCTACATCATTTCCCATTACCTGCGCTGCGATCATAGTTAATGCTTCACACTGAGTTGGATTTACTTTGCCTGGCATGATGGATGATCCTGGTTCGTTATCAGGAATATGTAATTCGCCAATGCCGCTTCTTGGTCCGGAAGAAAGCATACGAATATCATTTGCAATTTTCATCAAGCTCACAGCCACTGTTTTTAAAGCTCCATGCGCTTCCACAATTGCATCATGTGCGGCAAGGGCTTCAAATTTATTTTCAGCAGTAACAAATGGTAGTCCTGTTAAATTAGCAATATGCTTAGCTACATTTACATCATAACCTTTTGGTGTATTGATGCCAGTACCAACAGCTGTACCACCCAATGCCAATTCGCTTAAGTGCGCTAATGTGTTATTGATGGCTTTTAATCCGTGTGATAACTGAGAAACATAACCACTAATTTCCTGTCCTAGTGTGAGAGGTGTGGCATCCATAAAATGAGTACGGCCAATCTTTACGATATGCATAAACTCTTTGCTTTTCAAAGCAAGTGTGTCTCTCAATTTTGTGATACCTGGAATAGTAGTTTCTAATAATATTTTATATGCAGCGATGTGCATCGCAGTGGGAAAAGTATCGTTTGAGGATTGCGATTTATTTACATCATCGTTTGGGTGTAAGTATTTATCATGATCTAATAATGAACCACCTTTAATAACGTGACCTCGGTAAGCAACCACCTCATTTACATTCATATTGCTTTGCGTGCCAGATCCGGTTTGCCATACAACCAAAGGAAACTGACCATTTAATTTTCCTTCTAATATTTCATCACAAACCTGACCGATCAATTTTGCTTTTTCTTCCGGAAGTACACCTGCGTCTAAATTAGTTAGAGCCGCCGCTTTTTTTAAGTAAGCGAATGCCGCAATAATTTCTTTCGGCATTTTGTTGATGTCTTGTGCTATCTGAAAATTTTCGATGCTACGTTGCGTTTGTGCTCCCCAATAAACGTCGGCAGGTACTTTTACCTCGCCCATAGTGTCTTTCTCAATACGGAATTCCATAACTGTATTTATAAATGGTGAATGAATTTAGCCCCGCAAAGGTAGTGCAAGATTAAATATGCAAATCCCACATTAAGCTGATATAAATCAGTATTTACATTTAATCCCCCTCAGCGTAAGGGCTAAAGCCCAATTTATATAGTGTATTCTTCCCCACCCTAAAGGGCGGGGTTAACAATTTTAATTCCCTGTGAAAATGGCTTTTCTTTTTTCCAGAAATGCAGTAGTTCCCTCTACCCTGTCATCTGTATCAAAACTATCTGCAAACCCTTTAACTTCTGTTTCATAGCCATCTTTGGATTCGTCAAATACTGCATTGGCAGCATCTATGCATTTGGCAACAGCTATGGGTGCTTTAGAATTGATAAGGGATAATATTTCGATTGCTTTTGGTAATAGTTGATCAGGGGAAACAACATGGTTAACTAATCCATATTGTAGTGCTGTTGCAGCATCAATCATGCCTGCGCTTATTAATAACTCGAGAGCCCTCCCTTTACCAATTAACTGAACAAGTCTTTGAGTGCCGCCATATCCTGGTATGATGCCTAAGTTTACTTCGGGTTGCCCGAATTTTGCATTTTCTGAGGCAATTCTAAAATGACAACTCATGGCTAATTCGCATCCTCCTCCTAAAGCAAAACCGTTTACGCAGGCGATAATGGGTTTAGGTGAATTTTCTATTCTAAAGAATGTTTCCTGGCCAGCTTTCGACAGCATCATCGCATCTGCTTTGTTTAGCTGGTTGAACTCACTAATATCTGCACCAGCCACAAAGGCTTTTGGCCCGGCACCTGTGATGATCACAGATTTGATCGCCTCATTTTCATACACTTCATCAATAGCATTATTCAGATCTATAAAAACCGCGGCATTCAATGCATTCAGCTTATCCGGACGATTGATGGTGATGGTGAAAATACCGTTTTCGAGATTTGTAAGTATGGTTGACATTTTTATTTTTTTTGGTATTAATTAATAGAACACGGATGACACGGATAAAACGGATTTTATTTTTTGTCGTTTGTTAGTATTTTTCTTTTAAATGCAGGTTTAGTTCCAAAGTTTAAAAGTAGGCCTACTTCGATTTCTGTGGCTTTTAGGTAATTGATTAATTGAAATTCATGTTCTTCTGCAATTGTTTCAGCAGCTTTTAATTCTATGATTACTTTATTTTCAACTAATACATCAGCATAATAATCGCCAACAACTTTGTCTTTATAATATACTTTAATAGGTTTTTGTCTTTCACAAATTAAACCATCATCAATTAACTCAATCATTAATGAATGCTCGTATACTTTCTCTAGAAATCCATATCCTAATTTATTATAAACCTTGAAAAAGCATTTAATAATTCTTTCTGTGATATCGCTATGAAGAATGATTGCCATCCTTTAAAAATACCTTGCTAATCGGTATGCTTATTCTAAAATTATTTTATCCGTGCAAATCCGTTTTATCCGTATTCTATAAAAGCACCTCTAAAAATCTCTATTCTCCCCAACCCATGTTTTGATATAAGCTGCTATATCAGCAGTCGTAGTGCCAGGTGCAAAAAGATTACCTACACCCATAGCCTGTAATGTTTTCATTTCATCCTCAGGAATAATGCCGCCGCCAGTAAGCAATACATCATTCATTTCTTTCTCTTTCATTAATTGAATAATCTTTGGAAACACAGTCATATGAGCACCGGAAAGGATACTCACTCCAATAGCATCCACGTCTTCCTGAAGGGCTGCATTTACAACCATTTCAGGTGTTTGACGTAATCCAGTATAGATTACTTCCATGCCTGCATCTCGTAATGCAGTGGCAATTACTTTTGCGCCTCTGTCGTGACCATCTAATCCCACTTTTGCAACAAGTACGCGAATTGGTCTTTTCATATACAAGATTTAGAAACAATGTTCTACAAAATTAAACTAAAATGCCTATTGAAGCGGGGATGTTTCTTTTTTAGATTGTATAATCTTCAGCTTAAATTCTTGCTGCATTTTTGCATTCATACCTTTTAATAATAGAATTAAGCTCCCTCTTTCTCTGGCATATGGAGTAGTGATACTGTCAAATAACACCACTTCTTTGAAATTCTTGAGAAAGTCGTGTTCCATTTCGTGAATATCATCTGTAACTAATACGATATTATTAAAATCAAGTGAATCGGGCATCCAATATAAGAAGCTGGCATTATTGCTATAAGTCTCGGGTAATTTATATTTCTTAGCATAATAATTCAAAGCACCAGCTTCACCATAGTTATCGCAGAATAATAAGGTATTCTTTTTTTCAACATCATTTAGAGTATGATAAGCTTTAGCAGATTTCCTAGCCATTTCTTCCCATCCCAACATATCTGCAAAATCTTGTGGTAGGGGATGTGCTTCACCATCTTCCCAATTTAATACGCCCATTTTTTTGATATTCTTTTTTTCATAAAATGCAGCCAATTTTGCGGGCTCCATGATGGGTAGTGCGATGGGTACTAAAAAATAACTTAAGACCAAAGGAATAATAATTAAGATTACTCTTACAAACTTGTATCGATAACTGGTGATTATTTCCAACTGATAAGATCCAAATGCAAGGAGTACAGGGTAAGCGCCCATGGCATAATAGTTTTTGCCATGTAATAAAAGGAATAAACTGATCACAATTAAATAGGCAAATCCAACGAATCGAAAATCTTTTAAACTGCTAACAAATAACAATGCAAATAATCCGGATAGCCATATAAAAACTACTGGAAAATTCATGATGAGCTGATCAATCAAAAAACTAGTGGGACTAATATATTGCAATTGGGTCTCCTGCAATTTATTCATGTGAAATGCTACCGGAAAATGCTGTTGGTATTGCCAAATGATATTTGGGAGAAATATTAGCACTGCAATTAATACAGCAAAATAAAAATGTTTATTTCTGAAAATATTACGCTGGTTGGTTAAAAGTAAACCTAGAATTAAGCTAACTATATAAAAGAGAACTGAATATTTACTTTGCATTCCTAATCCGCAACAAATACCTAATATATAGAACCATTTTATTTGCTTTGTTTGTATAAAACGAATCAGACAATAAACGATGGATGTCCAAAAAAATAATTCCAAAAAATTAGGTTGAAATAAAAACTGCATGCGCAAAAAACCACTGAATATAAAAGAAAGGAATACCATGAAAATAGAGAATGATCTCCCGCCTAATGAGAGTGCTAATTTTCCGGAAAGGGTCATGGTGAGCGCTCCAAAAAGAGAAGGCCAGAATTTTAACCAAAACAGACTGTTACCAAAAAAATGGGTAGTCCAAGCTAGTAGAGATAGCAGTGGGGGCACTTCCATGAATCCCCATGCTAAATGAGTACCCTCAGCCATATACAGCATTTCATCCCGATGAGGTTCGTAAATGCCATTTTGTAAAAGAAAAGGGGTAATGAATTTTACAAGAGCTAAGAAATATAAAAGCCTGTTAGCTTGTTTCATGCAAATGTTTTGCAGAAAGATAGTAACAGGCTTTTTAATATGGAATTAAAATTTTATAAATGGAGTAACCCAACTACTTTTCTAATTCTTGCAACGGTTTCATTTCTTCCAATAGTAGCTGCAATATCAAAGACACCCGGGCCAAATTTCCCCCCTACTAACATGATGCGAAAAGGGAGCATTAATTCGCCGGGTTTTAATTGATGTGCGGCAGCCATTTCTTTGAATTCGGTTTCTAAATCAGTTGATTCCCAAACTGCACTTAATTCATAGGCTCGAATCAATTCGTTGAAGAACCTATTTTTCTTATCATCCCATTTTGGTTGAACAGCAGCAATATCAATTTGCTCAGGCAATTGGAAAAAGAAAGCAGCTTGTGTTACAAAATCAGGTAATAAGGTACAGCGATCTTTAACTAATTCTATTGCTTTTGCCAGTAACGTATCATCGCTTACAGTAATGCCTGCTTCCGCAAAATATTTTTGAATACTCAATTCTAATTCCTTAGGATGCTTGCGTTTAATCCATTCGTGATTATACCATTTTGCTTTTTCGTAATCGAATTTTGCTCCACCCTTATGTACGCGTTCCATTGAAAATTGAGCGATCAATTCGTCCATTGAAAATATTTCCTGATCAGTGCCATCATTCCATCCAAGCATGGCTAATAAGTTTACGAATGCTTCGGGTAAAAATCCATGTTCTTTAAATCCAGTTGTAGTTTCATGCGTTTTTGGATCTGTCCAATCGCTCGCAAATACCGGAAATCCTAAACGGTCTCCATCGCGTTTACTTAATTTACCGTTCCCATCAGGTTTTAAGATCAGTGGCAAGTGTGCCCACTCAGGCATCTCATTTTTCCATCCCAAATAATCCCATAACAATAAATGTACGGGTGCTGAAGGCAGCCATTCTTCTCCACGAAAGGCATGTGTAATTTTCATTTGATAATCATCCACCACTACTGCTAAATGATAGGTAGGCATACCATCTGCTTTCAACAAAACTTTGTCATCCACTTGCGAAGTATTGAAATTTACTTCCCCCCGAATCATATCATTAAATGAAACAGTTTCGTTCAATGGCATCTTAATTCGAATAACATACGGAGTGTCGGATGCTAATAAAGTAGCAGTTTCATCGGCAGTTAATGTTAATGAGTTACGCATTTTATCGCGCAGCGCATGATTGTATTGTGGAGAAGGATTTTCCGGAGTTTTATAAGCAGTACGCATGGCTTCCAGATCTGCAGGAGTGTCAAATGCATAGTAAGCATATCCATCAATCACTAATTGCTCTGCATATTGGCGGTAATTGGCTTTTCTTTCGCTTTGGCGATAAGGGGCATACGGACCACCATGCAAAGGACTCTCATCAGGCACCATGCCACACCATTTTAAGGTATCGAAAATATAAGCTTCAGCACCTTCCACGAATCTTGTTTGGTCTGTGTCTTCAATCCGTACAATAAAATCACCGCCATTTTGTTTGGCAAATAAATAGTTGAAAAGAACGGTTCTTACACCGCCTAAATGCAATCCGCCAGTTGGGGAAGGCGCAAAACGAACCCTGATTTTCTTAGTCATAAGATTACAAAGATAAACTTTGCAATTCCTTTCTGAACCGCCATTGATAAATATCTTTACAGCATGTATTTTGTAAAAGCACCTTTTTGGTTAAGACTCTTGTATCGACCCTTATTGTGGAAGGTACCCGAAAAGGAGAAAGTGATTTATTTAACTTTTGATGATGGTCCACATGATCTGGCTACCCCATTTGTATTGGATCAGCTTAAAAGGGTTGGTGCGAAAGCCAGCTTTTTTTGTATTGGGAAGAATGTAGATGCCGAAAAGACTCTCTATGACAGGATTCTAGCGGAAGGGCACCGAGTAGGTAATCATACACAGAATCATTTAAATGGTTGGAAAGTTTCCACAGATTTATATCTGGCTAATATTGAGCAGGCGGCTCAGTACATTACTAGCTGTCTATTTAGACCTCCCTACGGAAAAATTCGATTGAAAGATATTGCACCTGTAAAAGCTTTATTGAATGCCAAAGCCAAAGAAAATGGAATTCAATCAGCCGCTAAAATTGTGATGTGGGATGTATTGAGTGGTGATTTTGATGAGCAGCTGGGTCTGGAAAATTGTTTGCAAAACGTATTGAAGCATACCCGTATGGGAAGTATTGTAGTTTTTCATGATAGTGCTAAAGCATGGGAAAGGTTGGAATATGTACTTCCAAAAGTGTTGGATCATTATACTAAAATGGGATTCCAATTTAAAGTGCTACCCGAGTAGTCTTGAATGGAAGGGTATAAAAAAAAGAGTGGCCAGGGTAGAAACCCCGGCCCGTTTTTAATCCGTACCCTATGAAAACACTCTTCAAAGCATTGTGATGAAACAAAGCTTAATTAGTTAATATTGAATAATTTGTGCAGCTAACTGGTTTTAGCGGTACCATTTTTCTGCACCCAATTTCGAAAAAATTCAAACAATTCAAACGATTCTTATGAAGTGGATTGATTAATCATGTTCCACTTTTATTAAACGGCAGTGGTTCTTCTTTTATTTTGCACAGTTTAAAAAAGACAGTTATTTTTTTGACTTAAAAGCGGGAATTTTGCAATATGACGATTATTGATACACATGCACATTTATATTCTGAAGAATTTCAGGTTGATATTGATTTAGTGATGGATAGAGCTCAAAAAGCAGGGGTCTCAAAGATGTATCTGCCTGCCATTGATAGCTCAGAAACGGAATCGATGATGGCACTAGAGCAAAAATATCCTGGGGTATGTATAGCGATGATGGGTTTACATCCTTGTTATGTGAAAGAAAATGTAGCATTAGAACTGGAACATGTAAGGTCATGGTTAGAAAAAAGAGATTTTGTGGCTATTGGGGAGATTGGATTGGATTTTTATTGGGACAAAACTTTCACGCATCAGCAATATGAAGCATTTGATATTCAAATGCAGTGGGCTTTGGAATTGAATCGGCCGATTGTTATTCATACCCGTAATGCAATGCAAGAAACGATTAATCGTGTAAAACCATTTGCTCAGAAAGGATTAAAAGGAATATTTCATTGTTTTAGCGGTAGTACAGAATCTGCCAACCAAATCATTGATTTGGGATTTCTTTTGGGTATTGGAGGTGTGATTACCTATAAAAATGCCGGATTGCCAGAAGTTTTAGAAAATGTGAGTTTAGAACATATGGTACTCGAGACAGATGCTCCTTATCTTACACCAGTTCCATTTAGGGGGAAGAGAAATGAAAGCAGTTATCTATCTTTTATCATCACTAAGTTAGCGGAAGTGAAAGGTATTTCTGAAGAGGAGGTAGCGAGGATTACCACTTTGAATGCAGAAATGATATTCCAACACCCTATATTTGCAACCCGTTAAATAGAGAGGTGTCCGAGTGGTTGAAGGAGCACGCCTGGAAAGTGTGTATACGGCAACGTATCGAGGGTTCGAATCCCTTCCTCTCTGCATAAAAAAAATCCTCAGAAATTTCTGAGGATTTTTTTTATGGGATAAACATTTTATATAATAACCATAAAAGTAGGGTTCCAATCAGAGCTATTATCAAGCCACTCCATTTTTTTCTCTTAATATAAAGTATGAGGATCATGCCTGTTAAAGAAACTAATATAAGTAGCGCTGCCGAAATATCTATCACCCAAGACCATCTTGATCCGGTATCTCGCCCCTTATGTAAATCGTTCATAACACCTATCATGCCTGCTTGCAAAAGTGTTAATTCGTAGCTGCCATTTTCCCGATTGATAAATGCATCAGCAGCATATCCTGGTCCTTTAAATGAAACCGTACACTGTCCCTCATCCATTCTAAATTCACTAACTGCTGCAGTAATATGATGATTCTTTCTTAAATATTCTACAATAGAGAGCTTAGCAATTTTATTAGTGTCTTTACTCATAACCCAATTGCTATCCATTTTCCCTTTCTCTTGTGTTGTTTTTAATTCACCCGCAAAATAATCGGGATGATTTAAAGTAATTCCAGTGACAGAAAAGAAAAAAACAATTGCAAAACTGATCATCGAACCATAAATATGCAACCATCTTGAAAGCATCGCAACCTTTCTTTCGAAAGCTATTCTAGTTTTTGATTTTACTGGTTTCACTTTTATGGAAAGATTAATTTTCGATTGATTTATTTTTATAGGCAACAAGCACAGTTCCTACTTCTGAATTTCCTTTTAATGTAAATTGTTGATCAGCATTACTGCAATTTACTTCTTGTTCTAATAAATCATAACCGCCATGTTCACGTGCCACTTCAATATGTATCGAATATTTTCCGGGACTTAAAACTTTTCCCTTATCATCTTTACCATCCCATTTCATGGTATATTTTCCAGGAGAACGGGTAGAGCTAGTAATGGATACAAATGTGCTAGGGTCTGCAGAAAGGGAACTTCCATTTTTTCGATACCAGTCTCTCAAATCAGGAAGCCATCTTCCTTTATTATACCAAAGAGCAATAGTTTTTACAGTTTTAAGTTCCTTGTCTTCAATCCATATTGCAGCAAAGGGTCTTTTTGCGTAACCCATTTGTGGTGCCAGTTCCAGACCGATAACAATTTCTTTGGTCCAATCTTTTTGACCGTTTATGATGGGAGTCATGTTTGGTATGGAAGCTTCTAAATTCTTCCAATTCTTGCTTTCATAACGTGCTCCATTTCTAGTGATAATCAGGTAATCAACATGATCCATACTTTCTGCCATGGCAATGCTTTCACTTGGCTTCATTACATTGAACGCTGTTGCCAAAGCACCTGCATCAGTAGCAGAATTGGTAACCACCGTGGCGCTGATTACTTCATTGGCTGGTAACGCAGTTCGTGGATCCACAATATGTGAATACCATTGTCCATTTATTAATTCACCCCTTCTATAATTGCCGCTAGTAGCGATGGCTTTTCCTTGAATTAAAAGTTGATCAATAGGGGCATCATTTTCAGCATCAGCTTTTGGATTACTGATCCATACTTTTTCATTGATCGCTCCTTTTATAACCATATCGCCACCGATGTTTACAATAATGCCATTTAATTCTGTTGCATTCATGGCAGCATTTACTGCGGCTTGAATGATATAAGACTTTGCAAAACTATTCAGCTTTAAAGCGGCATTGCTGATATGGGTGGCTGTTTGATTTTTTTCATCTAAGGTCCATTGTATTTGCTTTACATTGGCAATTGCCTGATTCAATTCTTCTTGAGTGGGAAGCGTAGATTTTGTAGCTGCCTCTTTCCAAACTTTATTCACTATTTCTGCCGCTGGATCCAATGCGCCATTCGTGCGCATACGCCACTCATCGAACAAATGAAGCACGCTAAATAAGTCTTTAGAAATGTGAATGGCTTCATTATGAGTATTCATCCATTTGCTAAACTCACTATTAGTATCATATCCACTTAGAATTTTGGAAAGTCGATCTATTTCATTCAAAACTGTTTCTTCTGCAATGTTTGCTTGCTTTTCAGAAAATGCGGAAGTTTTAATTTCCAAGGAAGTACCTAATACGTTTTCGTAATGTGCAATATGCAATTGTGCAGTTTTCTTTTCCTTAATCGGATCTTTTGCTAAAGCCCATTGGCTTACAAAAAGGCAGAGCCCCAAAAAATAAATGCTCAGAGATTTCGACATGTTATTTGATTTTGCTTGATATTTTATTAGGGCCTCAATGTAGTAGATAACAATCTAACACCGATCTTAAAATCGGTAATTGGTAAAATATAGTCTGTGAATGGGTGAATTTTCAATAATGAAACATCCACAGCGTAAGGGCTAAAGCCCGGTATCAGTGCGTATGCCCTGCCCCCTAGGCTGAAGCCTAGGGTTAACGTTGTAGCAATTGATATAGTATATAATTTGCGGAAGCCTGGTATCAGCGCGTATGCTCTGCCCCTAGCTTAAAAGCTGGGGGTAACAGCAATATGAAAAATACACTACTGGCTCCAGAATTGGGATGAATAAGAAAGATACAGGCATGATATTTTAATCCTAGTCTTCAGCATTGGCAGGATAAGAAAGATACAGGTATTTCATGTTAACCCTAGGCTTCAGCCTAGGGATTAAAGATAAAGTTGAATTTGGGCTTTAGCCCTTACGCTCTAAACATCCAATATAAAATCATTTTATTCCTAGAATGATGCCCTTCCATTTTCTTTTATTTCTTTTATAATAAAATGTATAGCTATGTCATTCACTAAAATTATGATACATGCAGTTTGGGGAACTAAAAAAAGAGTTGCTATGATGACTAGTGATATTCGTCCCACAATTATTCAGCAGATAAGAACAAATGCAATTTCAAAAGGTATTTATATTGATAGATTGAATGGGCATCATGATCATCTTCATTGTTTGATGGATTTGCATCCAGATATTAGTCTTAGTAAAGTATTGCAACTAATAAAAGGAGAATCTGCTTATTGGATTAATCAGCAGAGTTTGATAAGCTCAAGATTCGAATGGGCCGAAGAATACTATGCAGTTTCAGTGAGTGAATCTATGTTGGAGCAAGTGAGATGGTATATTGATGGACAAGAAATACATCATAAAAAAGTAACGTTTCAGCAAGAGTACGAAGAGTTTATTAAAGAGTATAATGATCTAAAGGGTTTGTGGTGATGGTAAGGTCTAAAGCCAAGGGTTAACTACTTGATATTGGGCTTATAGCCCTCACACACTATAGATACTTTAAAGGATCATCACCCACCTATCAACTTTGCAATTCCAAATGCAAAGCCAGCTGCGATAGCTCCGATTATGGCTACTTTTAATCCACCTTTGAATGGAGGGGTGCCAGTTAATTTACTTTTAAAGTATCCAAATATGAATAAACAAATCAAGGTTACTATCGCGGAAATTTTGAGACCATTTAACCCATTTTGTACAAAGAAATAAGGACTCAAAGGAATTAATCCACCAACTATGTATGAAGCACCGATATTGAAAGCACTTTTGCCTGCTCGTTTAGGATCTGGTTTTTCTAATCCTAATTCATGCTTCATCATAAAATCAGCCCACCGGTCTTTGTCCTTAATTAATTCTTCTACTGCCTGTTCTTGAACGGAAGCACTCAAACCTAGTCCCTCAAAAAATTCACGTACTTCTTCTCTTTCAACATGGGGCAATGTTTCAATTTCATCATATTCCCTTTTCAATTCACTTGCATAGTGTTCTTGTTCTGTTTGCCCGGCCAAGTAGCCACCTAAACCCATTGCAATAGATCCGGCAGCAATTTCAGCGATACCAGCAATCACAATCAAGTGCACATTCGAAACCGCACCACTTAATCCTGCCGCAAGTGCGAAGGGAACAGTTAATCCATCAGACATGCCAATAACAATATCTGTAAGAGTTTCAGAACTGGTTAAGTGCTTTTCAACGTGGTCGTGGTGTAAGTGGGTATCCATATTTGTAAAGATAAGAGATAAGAGATAAAAGTGTAGAGTGGGTATGGATATAATAGATATATGATAAATAGCAAGGTTCAAATTCTAGGTCGAATTTTTTAACGCTTCCCTTTTCACTCTTATCTCTTCACTCTTACTTCATATCTTATTATTGATTTTCAGGAGCTGAATAATTAAAATTCTCACCCTCTTTATCTTTTGGCTTAAATTTCAACTTGCCAAATTTATAACTCAACGTAATGCCAAATGAACGGTAGGGGGCAAATCGATAAATATTAGAAACAAAGTCTTGCGTTTTTTGCTGACTGTATTGATTGATATATTTATTGAAAGGATTTACCATTATAAAACCTAAGCTGGTTTTGTTATTATTAAATTGTTTACGAATCGCAAATGTGTAAGAATAAGAGTCTGGTTGTTTTCCCTGCCACTTCATACCTACATTATAATTACCAAAAAACTCAGCTGCAAAGTGTTTTGAAATCTGGTAACTCAAATTCATATTAGCTCTTACACCAAAAGCATTGGTAATGGCAGGAATTACATTTACATTATTTAAGTGACGATTATACATCTGCAAATTTGGACGAAGCGTCAATTTTTTGGCAAACGGAATAGATCCCGAGATGTTTACACCAGTTCGTACTTCTGACGCAATTGTTTCCCTTGTAGTAACAGTAACATCATTATAGATACTATCCCCAATTTTATAACTAGGGTAGTAAGTGATATAGGGTTTTATATCCGGACTATTTCTTTGATAGTATGCAGTGATATTAATATTACCACCTGACTCAAATGACTTATTATAATTCAATTGAAAGTTGTTTCCGATTTCAGGACTAAGATTGGGGTTACCTGTACTGATATTATGAGGATCTGAAAGATTTACAAAAGGATTCAGGTCTCGGAACTCAGGTCTTTCTATTCGATAGGAATAAGAAAATTTGATGCTATGCTGATTCGGAAAATTATGTGCCATTATAAGAGATGGAATAAAATTTTTATAGTCGGGTATATGCACATCTGATGAATTGGAATAGTAGGCTGTATTAATAGTATACTCATATCTTGCTCCTGCTTTTACTTCAAAGAAATCCAGAAGCGGGAAATTCATGGAAAAATATCCTGCCCAGATGGTTCTTTTAAAATCAGCATTATAAGACTGTTGTTGATCCTTTGCATAATTTCCAGAGCTCCCATTTAAGGTATACACATCTGCTGCACTAATGATATCAATTAAGGTGGTTCTTAATCCTGTTTCAATAGCAACTTTTTCTTTGATGGGCTCTGAATAATTTAATTCAAAATTTATTTCATTCTCTTTTCCCGGGTTTATACTATTAGAACCAGCATAGGGGGTATTGCTGCTAATTTGAAATTGTTCTTGATGATAAGAGCTCGTATTATTTCCATAAGTAGCATTGTAGGCAAGCTCTAATTCGCGCCCTTCTTTTTTAAACTTCTTTCTATAGTTTGCACTGTTTTCAAAATCAAGCACGGTAAATTTTGATCCAGATTTTCGATTGCTTAAAATGTCGGCTAAGCTATTTCCGGCTGCATCAAAATTGATTGCCTCCTGATTTGAAATGCCAGTATTATTTACAGCAAAATGATTAAAGCCAATACTGGCACTAAAGGTTTCTGTTTTTGATAAGGTCCATTCCATTCCCAAACCAGATTTGTATCCATTGCGATACACATCCGATAAATTATTTTGAACTAATCGATTGCTTAATGGAGTAGTGATTCTGTCTGATCCATTCGGTGTACTGGAAGTAAGTTGCGCATTACCGCTGAAATAAGCATTCAAAGCAATCTTACCCTTTTTGTAAGCCAGATTTAAACTACCATTTTCTAATCTTGTGCCAGCTGCGAAATTGATATTGCCATTAAAACCTTCAATCTTGCTCTTCTTTAAAATGATATTGATGATACCTCCAGTTCCTGTTGCATCATATTTAGCAGAAGGACTAGTAATAACTTCTATACTTTGAATCTGACTATTTGGAATCGATTGTAAAGCATCAGCAATGCTGTTCCCAAAAATGGCAGATGGTTTTCCATCAATCAAAAACTTGACACTTGGGTTTCCTAATAATTCTACATTGCCATCAATATCCACTGTTACTCCAGGTATTTTTTTCAATGCATCAGTAGCAACTCCTCCTTGTGAAGTAATATCTTTTTCAAGATTATAAACCATTTTGTCGAGCTTATTCTCGATGATTTGTCGGGTACTTTTAACAGTTACATCATTTAGTTGAACTGATTTTTTCTTAAGCAAGATTTCTGAAATGATATGATTATTAGTCAAAGATATTTTTTGAGTGTAATCCTCATATCCTATAAACTGGACCACTAATTGATAATTGCCAGATGGAATATTCTGAATATCAAATGAGCCTCTTTTATTGGTGATACTGCCATTAAGCACTTTTTTCGTACTATCATTCATTAAAGTGATCGTGGCAAATTCGATTGGTTCATGGGATACTGCATCGAGTACTTTAGCAGAGATCTTGAAAACCCCAATCGTTTTATTGCCTAGTTGTGCCTCCACATTGGTATACAGACAAAGGACAAAGAATGATAATATGATAAATCGCGCCATAAATATGAATACTAAGATTGCAAATTAACTAAGCAATTCTGAATCAAATTTGAGTTTCTTGCCAAGCAAAATGAATCGATCTTGAAATAAGCATGATTATTAATTGTAATGTCATATAACATCATAATTAATTGATTAACAGTTCATTATAAAATATGAACATGTAAAAAGACTAAGCGCAAAAATCACTGTTAACAATTCGGTAATATTAAAGTTACAATTTGGTAACCCTCAATTTCCAATTCCCCTCTTAATTATGATTTCTTTTGCGCTTTATTAGAGCATTAGAGCGAAGGCTTGTTTGTTTAATACAAAATGTTCTAATGAATAAAAATGCTAAACATTTATAGATTTCGATTTGTCAACAAAAAAAAGTTTTATGAGAAAAAATTTAATTAGGAATTCAGTTTTGTTTTTTGTTTTATTAACGGTTTTTTCCGTTAGTACTAGTGCGCAATATTTATTGAACTCAGATACAGCATTCAAAGCAGGCAGCGCAAATTCTGGAAGAATCTGGGGTTATGCTTTCGGAGATGCTTATTACAAAGCTAACAGTGATTCTTTTAACAGAGGTAATGGTAACCAATACAGTGGTATCCCAAAAAATAGAAATGCATTTGCATTCCGTCGTATTTATTTGGGTTATGATTATAATATCTCAAAGACATTTAGTGCAGAGTTATTGTTAGCTGCTGAAGATAATTTTCCAGCTGGTAATCCGCCTTCATCAGCCGCAGCAAGTGGAGACCAATTATTGAATAATAAACTGGCCTTTTATATCAAATTAGCAAATCTTCGTTGGAAGAATATCTTCAATGGAACAGATTTGGTAGTAGGTCAATTATCTACTCCAACATTTGCATTGCTTTCTGAGAAAATGTGGAATTACAGATCTGTTGAAAGAACCATTACGGACATTCGTAGAACTCCTTCTTATGATTTTGGTGCAGCATTACAAGGAACATTTGATCCAAAGACTAAAAACTTTGGATATAATGTGATGATGGGTAATGGTAGCAGTGCTAAACCTGAAGCTGATAGCTACAAATGGTTTTATGGTGATGTTTATGGATTTTTCTTAGACAAAAAGTTAGTAGTTGATTTATATGCTGACTATGAAAGATTAGCTTGGACACCAACTTGGCATCATGCTCGCCAGATGTCAAAAATTTATGTAGCATATAATAGTGCTGCAACCACCAAAGGGATTGATCCAGGCAATGGTTTCACGATAGGTGCAGAATATTTCGTGAATAATTTGAAGAACGATTGGTTTGCTACTAAAGCAGCTGGTGGGGTTGATACAGTTACTGCTAATGCCTCAGGTTTATCTTTATTTGTTCATGGTGATATCATACCTAAGAAATTAAGATTTTTTGTAAGATATGATATCTATAATCCATTTAACAAAATCGACAACACTAAGTATACTAAGTATGTAGGTAACACAGGTAACTACAATGATAACTCCTATGTTGGATCAACTGGAAATGGAGATGTAACTTATAAGCAACAGTTTTTTACAACTGGATTAGACTTTATGCCTGCTAAAAATGTACACTTTATTCCAAATATTTGGTATAACCATTATGCGACACAGTTATCAAATAGTTATGGAAAGGCAACTGGTGATAATGATTTAGTATTTAGACTTACTTTTCACTATGTTTTTGGTAAATAATTATACAACTATTAAAAAAATAAAATGAAAGCGATTTTAAAATCAATTAGCAAGACCCTGATTGCAGCAACCATGATTATTGGTTTTGCATCAAATGCAAAGGCACAAGACGACAAAACATTGTTAGGTGCAGGTGCAACTTTCCCTTATCCTTTGTATTCTAAATTGTTTTCTGAATACAATGCTAAAACTGGCATTCAAGTAAATTATCAGTCCATTGGTTCCGGTGGTGGTATTTTACAATTAACGAATAAAACAGTTGACTTTGGTGCATCTGATGGCCCTATGAATGCGGATCAAACTGCAAAAATTGGTGCTCCAGTTTTACATAT
>TBL_comb47_HYPODRAFT_10003457_pt1 | contig 18693 bp, 16 predicted proteins | sample TroBogypolimnion_40_FD_10682 | JGI IMG/M metagenome (IMG submission 10682)
CACATGCAGCCGCCTGAATCAGCGAGAAGAGCAGCGTCATATTGCAATGTATGCCTTGGGCTTCTAATTCTTTTGCAGCAGCAATACCTTCCCAAGTTCCAGCTAACTTAATGAGGATGCGTTTACGGTCAATACCATGGGATTCGTAAAGCGAGATAATATGTTTTGCTTTTGCAATCGTTGCTTTGGTATCAAAAGAGAGGCGGGCATCAACTTCGGTTGAGACACGTCCTGGAACAATTTTCAAAATCTCTAGCCCAAACGCCACCAAGATATAGTCGACTAAATCCGTAGCACTCATACCGGGATGGGCTGCTTTTACAGAATTTACCAAAGACTGGTAATTACTTTGTTGAGCAGCTTTAAGAATTAATGAGGGGTTGGTAGTGGCATCTTGCGGCTGAAAGGCTTGCATGCGCTCAAAATCACCCGTATCCGCAACTACGGTGGTCAGTTTTTTCAGTTGCTCAAGTTGGCTGGAGGTTGAGAGGGTGCTATTCATGGCTAGATATTTCTAAAAAAGTCCCGCTGTGGTCGGTTGCTTGTGAATATCATATGATAGATGCATTAATTCTAGTAAAGGCATTTGGCAGAAATATGAATCAGGATCAACTCAAGCAAATGGTGGGCGAAGCGGCCCGAGATGAGGTCTTAAAGCTGCCAGCTGGCCAGATATTGGGTATTGGTACTGGCTCTACTGCGAATTTCTTTATTGATGCCTTGGCTCCGCATAAAGATCATTTTTCAGGAACGGTGTCCAGTTCAAATGCTACGACTGAGCGCTTGCTAAAGCATGGCTTTCAGGTGCTCGATCCGAATGATGTACTCAGCTTGCCAGCGTATGTGGATGGTGCCGATGAGATTGATCCAGCCGGCCATATGATTAAGGGCGGTGGTGGTGCACTCACACGTGAAAAAATTATTGCCTCTATGGCTAAGCAATTTATTTGCATTTGTGATTCCTCTAAGCAAGTGCCTGTGCTGGGTAACTTTGCGCTTCCTGTAGAAATTATTCCGCTTGCTAAAGGTGTGGTAACTAGGGGGCTTGAGCGGTTGGGTGGCAAAGTCACATTGCGCTTGGCAAAAACGACCCGCGCTGATTTGAATCAAACCCCTAGCGAGCCCTTTGTAACAGATAACGGTGGCTGGATCTTGGATGTTGCTGGTCTTCAAATTGCTGATCCCGTAAAAATGGAATCTCAGATCAATCAAATCGCGGGTGTAATTACAGTAGGTTTGTTTGCCAAAGAGAAGGCCAATGTTTTACTAGTCAGCAATGCTTCTGGTGTGAGTCGGATTGCACTCTAACTGAAAAAAGGGAATAAAAAACCCGACGGGGTATGCCCATCGGGTTGTTTGCCATGGTTTGCATGGCGCAGGCACTCGGAAGGTATTTAGTTCCTTAGCCTATGAGTACATAGATGTACTCATTCTGAAGTGGCTTTCGCCAATGTGGCGGGGCACTATTACTGCCTCACCACGATTACATCCTATGCCTGTGTTTTGCGGGTGTCAATACCAAAAAATAAATATTTAAATCAATATTTATTCAGCTGGTGGCACATAGCCTTGCGCCATATCTGCGCCGCCTTCAAAGAAGTATTTTTCAACCTGTTTCAATAGGTATTGGCGAGCACGGGGATCAGCCATATTGAGGCGGTTTTCATTAATCAACATGGTTTGTTGTTTTAACCAAGCGGCCCAAGCTTCTTTAGAAACTTGATTCCAAATCTTTTTGCCCAATTCACCAGGAAGCGGAGCGAAATCCATGCCTTCTGCTTCTTTATTGAGTTTGATGCATTGAACCATCCGTGCCATCTGTAATGCCTTTCTTATTAATCTCTTTTTTGCTTATAGATCTTTAGTTAAAACCATGGACTTGCGGTCCCAGTTATAAATTTGTTTTCTTTCTTCCGGCAAGTCATCTACTGTTGCGCGTTTAAAGCCACGCTTGAGGAACCAATGCTCCGTTCTGGTAGTCAGCACAAATAATTTTTTGATACCTTCTTGCTTGGCTCTCATTTCGATGCGCTTAAGTAGACGCTCACCATCACCTGATCCCTGAACATCAGGATCAACTGCAAGGCAGGCTAATTCACCAACACCATTTGGAAAAGGGAAGAGGGCAGCACAACCAAAGAGGACTCGGTCATGCTCAATGACGGAGAAGCGTTGAATATCACGCTCAATCACATCTTGTCCGCGGGCGGCCAAGATGCCTTCATCTTCTAAAGGCATGGTGAGTTGCAAAATGCCGCCTACATCATCTTGGTTGGCTTCACGCAGGTTCTCAATATCGGAAGAAGCTAGCATCATGCCAATACCATCGTGGGTAAAGAGCTCTTCCAATAGCGCTCCATCCTGATTGCAAGGAAGGAAGTGAACACGGCTTACACCGGCACGAATGGCTCTGCCAGCAATAGTGAGCAAGCCTTTCATGCCTAAGTCGATATCTTTATTCTGACCAATATATTCTTGCAGCTGAGGCATCGACAGTTCAGTAATAAAGTCACCCTCGCTATCCTTTAGACCATCGTAAGGGCTCAAGAAGATTAACTTATCTGCTTTGAGGGCGGCAGCAGTAGATGCAGCAACATCCTCATAGGCCAGATTAAATGCCTGACCTGTTGGTGAGAAGCCTAAGGGCGAAAGCAAAACAATTTTGTTGCTATCTAAAGACAGTCTAATAGAGCCGGAGTCCACTTTGCGCACTAGACCAGTATGAATGTAATCGGTGCCTTCAACAACGCCCACTGGCATTGCCGTAATAAAGTTACCGGAGATCACAGAAATACGAGAGCCTGCCATTGGGGTGTTCGGTAAACCACGGCTAAATGCCGCTTCAATATCAAGGCGTAATTCACCAGCAGCTTCTTTGACACACTCTAAGGCGGCGGCATCGGTAATGCGGTAGCTGTGCAATGCACTCTTACCAAACTTGCTCTTAATCTTGCGCAGCATGAGCTGTTCTTCAATTTGCGGGCGAATACCATGAACCAATACAATCCGCATGCCCATGGCATGCAACATTGCAATATCCTCAATGAGGTTCTCAAGGCCAGTCTCTTGAACAAGCTCGCCAGCAAAGGCAATAACAAAGGTCTTTTCGCGAAAGCTGTGAATGTAGGGCGCAACATCGCGCAACCACCCTACGAAGGGGAAGTTGGAGGTAGATTCTTCGGCGCTTGAGGCCTGGTTCGGTGCATTTGTCGGCATAGTGAGAAAATTATAGGGTGCAAGAGCCTATAAACCAACAAAAACCCAAATCAATCACGAAGCCTGTGCCTGCTTCCAACACCGGGCGTAGGCTGGAGATCCGCTTTCCGGAAGAATTGCCGGTCTCCGGTCAACGCCAACTCATCAAGGATGCCTTGCAGAGCCATCAGGTTGTCATTGTGTGTGGTGAGACAGGCTCAGGTAAGACAACCCAGCTACCAAAGATTTGCTTAGATCTTGGTCGCGGGACTATTAATGGCGGCAAGTTGATTGGACATACTCAGCCAAGACGGATCGCTGCCACAGCTACGGCCAAGAGGATTGCTCAAGAGTTAGGATCCCCCATTGGTCAGGATGTCGGCTATCAGGTGCGCTTTGCAGATAAGACTAGTCATACCGCATCCATTAAGTTGATGACTGACGGCATTTTGTTGGCGGAAACACAGCGTGATCCTCAGCTGAAGGCTTATGACACGCTCATCATTGACGAAGCCCATGAGCGCAGTTTGAATATTGATTTCTTGTTGGGCTACCTCAGGCAGCTGCTTCCTAAGCGACCCGACCTAAAGTTGATTATCACTTCTGCAACGATCGATGCCCAGCGCTTTGCTGAGCACTTTGCAATGAATGGCAAGGTAGCTCCAGTGATTGAAGTCAGTGGTAGGTTATTTCCGGTTGAGCAGCGTTATTCACCACTTGAGCCCGATGCCAAGCCTGATGGCAAAAAAGAATCCAAAACTGCTAAAGAAATCCCCGATGCAGTTACTGAAGAGATCACCAAAGTCTGGCGAGAGGGTGCCACTGGCGCCGGAGATGTATTGGTTTTTCTGCCGGGTGAGCGCGAGATCCGAGACTGCGCAGAAGCATTGCGTAAAGACCATGTATTGCAACAACGTTATCACCCGGAGGTGCTGAGCTTATTTGCGCGTCAGTCTGTGGCTGAACAAGAGAGGGTCTTTTCCCCTGGAAACGGCCGCCGCATTATTTTGACAACTAACGTTGCTGAGACATCCTTAACGGTTCCCAATATTCGCTATGTGATTGATAGCGGATTGGCTAGAGTCAAACGCTACTCTTATCGTAATAAGGTAGAGCAGTTACAGATAGAGCCAATTTCACAAGCGGCTGCAAATCAAAGAGCAGGCCGTTGCGGCCGTGTATCAGATGGTATTTGCGTACGTTTGTATAGCGAACAAGACTATCTGGGGCGCCCAAAATTTACCGATCCCGAAATTCTTCGTAGCTCACTTGCGGCAGTATTGCTCAGGATGAGCTCGCTACGCTTATCTAAAATTCAGCACTTTCCCTTCATTGATAAACCATTAGGTAGAGCGATTGCCGATGGTGTGCAGCTTCTAGATGAATTAGGAGCTATTGAGTTTGATGATGCCCAGACCGAAGATGCTAAGGACAGCAATCACAGTTTCAAATTAACCCATATTGGCAAGCAACTAGCTGACTTACCACTCGATCCACGCATTGGTAGGATGCTGCTTGCTGCTAAGGAGCATAACGCCTTAAGAGAGGTGACGATCATTGCCTCTGCTTTGGCTACGCAAGATCCGCGTGAGCGACCGATGGACCAAGGTGCGCTGCAGACCAAGCCCATCTTCAATTTGCCGATGAGCGTTCTGAATTTTTAAGTTTTGTGAAGCTGTGGGATTGGTATCAAGACGCGCTTCAACACAAGCATAGCAATCGTCAATTAGAAAACCTATGCCGTAGTAAATTTTTATCACCGCGGCGTTTGCGTGAGTGGCGTGATGTGCATGGACAACTTCACACGATGTTGGGTGAGAAGGGCTGGAAAGAAAATGCGCTTTCAGCAACGTACGAACAAGTACACCTCTCTTTATTGACGGGTTTACTAGGTTACGTTGCCAAAAAAGAAGAGGATGAGAAGTCTCAGGATCGCAATAGCAAAACAGGTGGCTACGTCGGAGCACGTGGTATACGTCCATTCATCTGGCCGGGCTCGACTATCGGCAAGAAGGCGGGCGCCTGGATTCTGGCCGGTGAGCTGCAAGAAACGAGTCGCATGTACGCCCGTACGATTGCCAAGATCGAGCCGCAGTGGGTGGAAAAGGTTGCTGCTCATCGCCTCATTAAATCCCTCAGTGAACCCTTCTGGGATAGCCGTCAGGGAGAGGTGCTAGCCTTTGAGCGTGGCACTTTATATGGATTACCGATTTATCACGGACGCCGAGTGCGTTATGAGCCCCATAATCCCGAGGATGCGCGCGAACTATTTATTGGCCAAGCCTTAGTCCAAGAAGAAATATTTGGGCGCATGGATACGCCAGCACTGCAGCGCGAGACTGAAGCGGATGCCAAGAAAAAATATCCTGGGACATTTGGATTCTTTTGGCATAACCGCCGTCTCATCAAGGAAATCGAAGCGCTTGAGCACCGCTCACGTCGCCCAGATGTGTTGGTGGATGATGATTTACTCTTTGCCTTTTATGAGTCACGCATTCCTAAGGGAATCTGTAATCGGGAGGATCTCAGTGCGTATCTGAAGAAGACTCCTGATTTAGATTCGCAACTGCGTTTAGAAAAAGCGGATCTCATGCGCCATGAGGCCGCAGGTATCACGGTAGATCGCTATCCTAAGGTCATGAAGGTGGGTGGAGCAGAGCTTAATCTGACCTATCACTTCGAGCCTGGCAGCCCAAAGGACGGTGTGACACTGGTGGTGCCGCTAGCACAACTCAATCAAGTTGATGGCCGCCGTTGTGAATGGTTGGTGCCAGGCATGTGTGAAGAGAAAATCCTTCTGCTGCTAAAAACCTTGCCACAAAAACTCCGGCGCCATTGCGTGCCTTTACCGGATTACGCAAAATCGTATTTAGAGAGAAGACTCGATGCCAAGCAATATGGTGTAGGTGATTTTCTGGATAGCTTGATTGATGACATACGTAAAGAGCGTGGCCTAGAAATTAAAAGAACTGACTTTAGACCAGAAGCTTTGCCACTCCATTCATCAATGAACTTTCGTTTAATTGATGAGCATGGACGTCAGTTGGAAGTAGAGCGTAACCTAGCGCGTTTACGCTCTGAGTATGGGCAGAATGCACGCGATGCATTTCAGGCTGCTGCTCAAGAGGTAGTTCAGGCAGGGTTGGGTATCGAGCCCAGCAGTAAAGCAAGTGCTCATTCCGGCAAGGCAGATCCAGCAAGGCAGGTAGCGCAGGGCGGCTATCGCTCTTGGGAATTTGGCGAGTTGCCAGAGACGCTGGAAATACAAAAGGGTAATAAGACTTTATTTGGCTACCCCGCGCTGATCGATCGCGGAGACTTTTGTGATCTTGAGGTATTTGATGATTTGCTCGAGGCTCGCAAGCAACATGCCCAAGGATTACGTCGTCTATTTGCACTTGGGAATAAAGACACACTCAAGGCTTTGCAAAAACAATTACCAGGCGTGCGCGAGCTTGGACTCTTATTTATTAATATTGGTTCAGTTGAAAACCTCATTGAGCAAATTCTCAATCTCTCGATCGAGCGAGCATTTATGACCGAGCCTTTACCTAATAATGCGGAGCAGTTTTCTGACAGAATGCAGGCAGGCAAACCTAGACTTGCTTTGATTGCACAAGAAATATCTCGTCATGCATTGGCCGCTTTACAGGCTTATGCGGACCTGCAGAAGAAGATGGCGCAAGCGAAGGCCGCTTCAGCAGCCGCTTTTGCTGATATTCAGACCCAAGTCCAAGGTCTTATCTTCCCCAAGTTTGTTGCGGAGATTCCTTATGCGCAATTGGTCCACTTGCCGCGCTACCTCAAGGCCATCGCCATGCGAATCGATAAGATGCGATCGAATCCGCCCAGAGACGCACAATGCCAGAAAGACTGGGAGTCTGTAGCGAGACCCTGGCAAAAACTCATGCAAGGCAATAAGGGTTCAGCGTATGTCATGACAGAAGACCAGGCTCTGCAGGATTTCAGGTGGCAATTAGAGGAGTTAAGGGTGGCTCTTTACGCGCAGGAGCTTAAAACGCTAACTCCAATGTCTCTAAAGCGTCTGGAAAAAGTTTTGGTGAGCTTGCGCTAGGTCAAATCCACCAATAATTAGGGGGTTTTTAAGCCCCTGCATTGCTTACAATAGGGGTATGTATAAATTCACCCTCTTTAGAAGCATTCGCATTATTGCGGCATCGGCTTTATTAACCTCTTTTCCAAGTTCTTTCCTGCTTGCCCAAACCGCCCCAAATACTAGCGCTCCTCTGGGGGTGTCTCAGCCGCCTGGCGTAACAAACACACAACCCAAATTGGCCGTGATTTTGAATTCAGGCTCTGCATCAGTAAGTCTGATTGACATGACCACTCGTCAAGTGGTGAAAACTTTTCCAGTAGGAAAAGAGCCGCATCATCTAATGATGACCCCAGATCAGAAAACCTTATTGGTAGCCAATGCTGCTGGTAATGATGTTGTATTGATGAATCCCATCACCGGTGAAATAACAGGGCGCTTGCCGAGCATCATTGACCCTTACCAGATTGGATATTCACCGAATCGCAAATGGTTTGTAGTGAATGGCAATCGCTTAAACCGAGTCGACATTTATGCTGCGAATGGTACGGATCTAAAATTGGCTAAGACTATTAAATTAGCTAAAACACCAAGTCACATTGCATTTACTGCAGATAGCAAAATCGCTTTCATTACTTTGCAAGATTCTAGTCAGCTCGCTGCAATTGATTTAGAAACCCAAACAGTGCTTTGGACCATGCCCACTGGCAAAGTTCCTGCGGGCTTATGGATGACTCCTGGCGATCAATATCTTTTGGTAGGTATTACTGGTGAAGATAATGTGCAGGTCATCGACTGGAAAAATCGCAAAGAAGTAAAACGTATTCCTACGGGTAAGGGCGCTCATAATTTCCGCCCCTTGGGTGATAAGCGTCATGTCTTTGTGAGCAATCGCATCGCCCCCTCTATCAGCTTGATTGATATGCAAACCTTAGAGAAGACAGGCGATATCACGGGTCTGCCCTCTGGTCCGGATGATATGGAGATTACCCCTGATGGCAAAACAATGTGGGTCACTTTCCGCTTTGCTAAGAAGGTGGGCATCATCGACATTCCCTCAATGAAATTGCTAGATGTCATTCCGGTGGGCAAGTCTCCGCATGGCGTCTTCTTCTATCCAAGGGCCTCTTGGGAGTAAGAGGATGAAGCGCTATCAAATCGCTCTATCAGCAGCCGCGCTTATGTTCGGCTGTTTTTCATTTGACAGTATTGCTCAAACAGCCAGTTGTAATAAGACAGTCTATTTGACATTTGATACTGGCAATATGTCTGTTGCTCAGAAGGTTGCGGAAATTTTGAGGCGCCAGGATGTTAAGGCCACATTCTTTTTGGCAAATGAAAAAACCTTCCGCGGTGATTACGCTTTAGATGAGTCTTGGAAACCGTTTTGGCAGGAGCTCGCTAAAGAAGGGCATCATTTTGGTAGCCATACCTATGATCACGACTACTTTGTCAAAGATGGGCCTAAGGGTCAGGTCTTTGAAAAGCCTCAATTTGGTCCAAATGCTGGAGAGACTGTTCTGTATAACGAGGCGACGATGTGCAAACAGATTCGCCGCGTTGATCAACGCTTCCAAGAAATGACTCAGCAGCCATTGCAAAAAATCTGGCGTGCTCCTGGTGGGAAAACCTCACCGACACTCGTTCGGATGGGGGATATGTGTGGCTATCAACATATTGGTTGGGCAAATGCTGGGTTCCTAGGGGATGAGCTGAATTCTGATAAACATCCCAACAGTGTGTTGCTAGAGAGGGCAAGTCGAGACATCAGGGATGGCGACATCACCATGGCTCATTTGGGTATTTGGTCCAGAAAGGACCCATGGGCGCCAGCAGTGTTGGAGCAGTTAATTGTGAACTTAAAGCAGCGTGGATTTTGTTTTGGCTTGATACCCATAGAACTCAAAGAATCGATGCCGCCCAAAAAATCGGTAGATCAGTCAAAATAAAGCATGAATTTCGCTGCCATCCCCTCTGAAGTTTCAAATGCCTATGGCGTAATCCAGGAATGGGTCTTCTCCAATATCGTGGCACCCATTTTGTATCAGTTGGACTTGATGTCTTGGGCAGAGGATGTGTTTGATGGGGTGGATTGGTTTTTATTTGGCTGTATTCAAATACTGTTGATCGTAGTAGTGCTCAGAACTTGGGAGCGCTTGGCCCCAGCAGAGGTGCAAGAGCGCTTTGCGTCATCAACTAAGGCAGACCTCTTCTATACCTTGTTTCATCGTTTGGGGGTTTTTCACGGTTTGATATTTATTGCTTTATCAGGCTCCTTCTTTGAACTAGATTCTGTCTTGCATGATTTTCGATTTGATCGTCTCAATGTTGAAAATTGGTGGCCAGGAATCACATCAATTCCAGTAGTGAGTTTCTTGCTCTACCTTGTATTGCTTGATTTTGTGGATTACTGTTATCACCGTGCATCACATGCCTTTAATTGGTGGTGGCAGTTGCATGCCTTACATCACAGCCAAACGGTGATGACTGCATGGTCTGATAATCGCAATCATTTTTTAGATGACATCATGCGTGCAGTAGTGATGGCATTCTTTGCGCTTCTATTCGGCGTTTCTCCAGGTCAATTTATTGCGCTAGTTGCCTTGAGTCAATTTATTCAAAGTTGGCAGCACGCCAATATCAAAGTCCATCTGGGTGCAGCACGCTATTTCTTGATATCGCCGATGTATCACCGTATGCATCATGCTGTAGGTTATGGGCACGAGGCTATTGGAAAGTCTGGGGTATTGGGCGGATGTAATTTTGGTATTTTATTTCCATGGTGGGATATGGCATTGAAGACTGCTATCTTCCCAAAGGTGGCTTATCCCACAGGGGTGAGAAACTTAACCGTTTCTCAAAATGTGGTCACGCAGCAGTGGCAAGGCCTGGTTCACGCCTTTAAAGAATTATTGCCAAAGTAAACATGCCAATGTGCATGTCATAGGGGTTATATGGTCGGAGTACAGCAAGTATTTAAATCGTTTGGGCTTGCACTCGTGGGAACGATGCATCCTCGAATACTGTGGTTAAGCTTGCGCCCTTTTTTGATTGTCTCTGTCTTGTGGGGCTGCCTCATTTGGCTAACCTGGACACCAGCTCTAGAGGCGTTAAGTGTTTTCCTGACAACTTCGATGTTTAAGCTGGATTCAAGAGGGCCTAATTTGGGCTGGCTTTGAAAATGCACGAGCATGGATTGCACCGCTATTTTTTGTGATGCTCATCATTCCTTTAATCACAATTAGCCTTTTGGTATTTATTGCTTTCTCAACGGTGCCTGCCGTTGTGAATATCGTGGTCAAGCAAGCTAGTTATCGCGATTTGGAATGTAAGCGGGGTGGTGGCTTCTTTGGTAGCCTGGGATACACGCTGTGGTCTGCATTGATTTGCTTGGTATTGGTGATGTTGACTCTGCCTGTGTGGTGGGTGCCTCCACTTGTGGCAGTGTTGCCCCCTTTGCTTTGGGGTTGGCTCACGATGCGCTTGATGTCTTATGACGTATTGGCTAAACATGCGAGCACAGAAGAGCGTGATCTCTTATTGGATAAATACCGTTGGGCATTGCTCACTATGGGTATTGTCTCGGGCATGCTCGGCGCGGTTCCGACCTTCTTCTGGGCTACTTCGGCACTTGCTCTAGTGCTATTTCCTATTGTGAGTTTTGTTGCCCTTTGGGTTTACTCCCTCATCTTTGTTTTTGCCGCTCTCTGGTTTAGCCATTTTTTATTGGATGCTTTACAGACACTGAGGCAAGAAGAATTGGAAAAATCATTAACAGTTGAATCACGCATAGTAGATCCGGAGCTTCCCTATCATGGTTGATGTAATCAAAAAAGTAGCAGTAGATGTGCCAGCAAAAGATTCGGTGACAAGGCGATTTGGTTTGATTGTGATTGGTGATGAGATTCTGTCTGGTCGCCGTCAAGATAAACACATGAGCAAGCTCATTGAGCTCTTGAATGAGCGTGGTTTGAGTCTTGCATGGGCTAAATATGTTGCTGATGATCCTGAGCAAATTACTGCCACCTTAAAAGATAGCTTTGCTAGCGGCGATATCGTATTTAGTACTGGCGGGATTGGCGCAACTCCTGACGATCACACGCGTCAATGTGCTGCGCTTGCATTAGGTACTAAAACAGAACTTCATCCGACCGCACAAGAGCTGATTGCCGGACGCATTCAGTCGATGGCCGAGGGTGATCCGATGAAAGCGGATTTGAATACTCCAGAAAATCAGCATCGCTTCAAGATGGGTGAGTTTCCGCTTGGCAGTGAAATTATTCCCAATCCATACAACCAAATCCCAGGTTTTCGAATTAAAGAACACCACTTTCTTCCTGGCTTTCCAGTGATGGCAGCACCCATGATGGCTTGGTGCTTAGATACACACTATCAAGATCTCTTCCATCAAGAAAACTGGGCAGAGCAAAGCTTTATCGTGCCAAAGGGTATTGAGTCCACTTTGACCCCCTTAATGGAGCGTATAGAGGCCAATTTTCCTGGGGTGAAGGTCTTTAGTCTCCCATCTGTCGGCGATGCCAGCAGGGGAGGCGTTTATGCTCAGAGGCATATTGAATTAGGTATCAAAGGGAATGCAAACTTGCTAGAAAGTGCTTGGATTGCCCTAAGAGCGGGCACTCAAGAGCTGGGTTACGAGATCCACGATATCACCTAACTCAAATTTGCACTAAATAAGTGCAAAATACCAATTTTTAGGCGATAAAAGGGGTAATTGAGCACTCAATTAGTGCAATAATGACTATTCCCCGTTGTTTGCTTCAGTAAATTACATACATCCATTAGGCAGTTTTGATGCCTGGAATGAACAAGGGTGTATGCCTTGATATTGAATTCCGAGTTTAGTTAATAGAGGAGATTTGCATGACGAAGACCGTCGCTGATGTAATGAAGTTAGTTAAAGAGAAAGAATGTACTTTCGTTGATTTCCGCTTTGTAGATACAAAGGGCAAAGAGCAGCACGTTTCTGTTCCTATCTCTGCGTTCGATGAAAGCAAGTTTGAAGATGGTCATGCATTTGACGGTTCATCTATTGCGGGCTGGAAAGGTATTGAAGCATCTGACATGTTGCTCAAACCAGATCCAACAGCGGCTTACATCGATCCATTCTATGAAGAGCCAACTTTGGTTCTCACATGTGACGTTATCGAGCCAGCAGACGGAAAAGGTTACGACCGTGATCCACGTTCTATTGCAAAACGCGCTGAAGCGTATTTGAAGAGCACTGGTTTAGGTGACGCCGCTTACTTTGGTCCAGAGCCAGAATTCTTCATTTTTGATGGCGTTCGTTGGGGTGCCGACATGCAGGGTTGCTTTGTGAAGATTGATTCCGAAGAGGCTCCATGGTCATCTGGCGCAGAAATCGAAGGTGGTAACACTGGCCATCGTCCAGGCAAGAAGGGCGGTTACTTCCCAGTTGCTCCAGTAGATGCATTCCAAGATATGCGTTCTGAAATGTGTTTGATTCTTGAGTCTTTGGGTATTCCAGTGGAAGTTCATCACCATGAAGTTGCTGGTCAAGGTCAAAATGAGTTGGGCACTAAGTTCAGCACATTGGTACAGCGTGCTGACTGGACCATCTGGCAAAAATATGTTGTTCAAAACGTTGCCCATGCTTATGGCAAGACTGCAACCTTTATGCCTAAGCCAGTAGTTGGCGATAACGGCTCTGGTATGCACGTTCACCAATCCGTTTGGAAGAACGGCGAGAACTTGTTTGCTGGTAATGGCTACGCAGGTTTGTCTGAGTTTGCGCTCTACTACATCGGCGGCATCATTAAGCACGCTAAAGCATTGAACGCGATTACTAATCCAGGTACAAACTCATACAAGCGTTTGGTTCCAGGCTTTGAGGCTCCGGTGAAGTTGGCTTACTCTGCACGTAACCGTTCCGCTTCTATTCGTATTCCACACGTAGCGAGCCCTAAGGGTCGTCGTATCGAAACACGTTTCCCAGATCCATTGGCTAACCCATACTTGGCATTCTCTGCCTTGTTGATGGCAGGCTTGGATGGTGTGCAGAACAAGATTCACCCTGGCGATGCTGCTGACAAGAACCTCTATGACTTGCCACCAGAAGAAGATGCAAAGATCCCAACTGTTTGCGCAAGCTTGGAAGAGGCGTTGGACGCATTGCAGAAGGATCACGAGTTCTTGACTCGCGGTGGAGTATTCACTGAGTCCATGCTTGATGCATATATCAATTTGAAGATGGATGATGTCACACGCTTCCGTATGACCACACATCCGATCGAATTTGATATGTACTACTCCCTGTAAGCGAAGGAGAGAACTTGAGCGCAGGTTTGTTGCGCAATTCGTTCAAGGGAGCAGCTTCGGCTGCTCCTTTTTTTCCGACATTGCTCGATCAGATGCCTAATGCCATTGTGGTTTTTGAGGCGGAAAGTCAACAATTGGTTTATGTGAATGCTGCTGCTGAGTCAGCGCTTGATCTCTCACGTAAATCACTTGAGGGCCAATCTGTGTATGATTTATTCGGTGACAATGAGGCCTTAAACAGCATGATTGCTGAAGTAAAGCTCGGTCACATTATGGCGAACCGCCAAGAAATGATCCTTCATTCTTTGCCGGGCAGTATTCACCAAGATAGCATTCCGGCTCATGTGGTGGTAGCTGCATTAGAGGATCCCGCATTAATCATGATGGAATGGTTTCCAATTGATCAGCAGTTGCGTAGTGAGCGTGATGAGCGTGTAACACAACAAGTGGAAGCAAATAAGCAATTGATGCGCAATCTAGCGCATGAGATTAAAAATCCATTGGGTGGTATTCGAGGGGCAGCTCAGTTGCTGGAGTTTGAGTTGCCTGAAAAAGGCTTGCGTGAATATACACAAGTCATTATTAAAGAATCCGATCGCTTACAGACCTTAGTGGATCGCCTATTGGCACCCCATCGCAAGGCTCATGTGATTGAATCCTTCAATGTACATGAGGCACTAGAGCGCGTTCGTAGTTTGGTGTTGGCGGAGTTTCCCAAGGGCCTACGCATCATTCGGAACTATGACACTAGCTTGCCAGATGTCTTGGGTGATCGTGAGCAACTGATTCAAGCAGTACTTAATATTGTGCATAACGCTGCACAGGCTCTTTCCGAGGAGATTAGTCAGGGTGTTGCGCAAATTGAATTAAAGACGAGGGTGGCGCGTTCTGTCACGATTGCAAAACATCGCTATAAGTTGGCAATGGATTTGCATGTCATTGATAACGGCCCTGGAATTCCTAAAGAAATTATTGAGCGCATTTTCTTTCCGCTAGTTTCTGGACGAGAAGGGGGTAGCGGCTTAGGCCTTACTTTGGCGCAAACCTTTGTTCAACAACATCAGGGCTTTATTGCTTGTGATAGTCGCCCTGGACGTACCGATTTCCACATTCAAATTCCATACCGCAGGCAGGAGAAAGCATCATGAAACCAATTTGGATCGTCGACGATGACCAATCTATTCGTTGGGTTTTAGAAAAAGCCTTGGCCCGAGAGAATATTCCCCATAAGAGTTTCTCCAATCCAAATGATGTGCTAAACGCGCTGGAAAAAGATACTCCACAGGTTTTAATTTCAGATATCCGTATGCCGCGTGGCAATGGATTAGATCTCTTGCAGCATGTCAAAGCAAGTCATCCTAATTTGCCCGTCATCATCATGACAGCATATTCAGATTTGGATTCTGCAGTGTCATCGTTCCAAGGCGGTGCTTTTGAATATCTTACAAAACCGTTTGATGTAGAAAAAGCAGTGGAGTTAATTCATCGTGCGGTAGAGCAGGGTATCCGAAGCGAATCAGGCGCTAAAGAATTTTCTGGTTTGAGACAGGACTCCGCTGATATTATTGGTCAAGCTCCTGCTATGCAAGAGATTTTCCGAGCCATTGGTCGTCTGGCTCAATCTCATGCAACCGTGCTCATTACTGGTGAGTCTGGTGCAGGTAAAGAGTTGGTGGCGCATGCACTGCATAAGCATAGTCCTCGAGCTAAGGGGCCATTCATCTCGCTGAGTACCTCCGCAGCACCTAAAGATTTACTGGAATCAGAGCTCTTTGGTCATGAGCGTGGCGCTTTCCCTGGGGCTCAGACATTGCGTCGTGGACGTTTTGAGCAAGCGGATGGGGGCACGCTCTTCCTGGGTGAGATTGGTGATTTACCGTTTGATTTACAAACCAGACTCTTGCGCGTACTTACAGACGGGCACTTCTACCGAATTGGTGGGCAGGATCCAATCAAGGCTAATGTTCGCATCATTGCCTCTACTCATCAAAATCTAGAGCAACGTGTTGTCGCAGGCTTGTTCCGCGAAGACTTAATGCATCGCCTTAATGTGATTCGTTTGCGCATGCCTGCTTTGCGCGAGCGTAGTGAAGATATTCCAATCTTGGCAAAGCATTTCATGCTTACTTGTGCCAAGTCTTTAAATGTAGAACCCAAAAAACTCTCCGATGAAGTACTCAAGGAGATGAGTAACATGCCTTTCCCAGGTAATGTACGTCAGCTTGAGAACCTCTGTCATTGGTTAACCGTTATGACTCCTGCCAATGTAATCGGTGTGAGTGATCTGCCGGCCGATATTGTGTCAGAGGCTACGGACCAGTTAGTGGTTTTACAGGGTGAGTCTTCACCAAGCAATCCAGTGGCTACAAAATCTGTTTCAGGTGATTGGGAAAGTGGTCTTGGTCGTTTAGCAGTCAAAATGCTGCAAGACGGCGACAAAGAAGTCTACGATGCGCTATGCTCACGTTTTGAGAAGGCTGTATTGCAAGCTGCGTTGGAGGTTACACGTGGTCGCCGAGTTGAGGCTGCTCAGCGTCTGGGTATTGGCCGCAATACGATTACAAGAAAACTGCAGGAACTGGGGATAGATGACTGATTCAATTCGAATTGCGGCGTGGAATGTGAATTCCTTAAAAGTTCGCCTTCCACACGTACTTCGTTGGTTGCAAGATCAGGAAAAAAAGAAAGAGCCGATTGATGGGCTTTGCTTGCAAGAGCTTAAGCTTACGGATGATAAGTACCCCCATTCAGAATTAGAGGCAGCTGGCTACCTTAGTCTTGCTGCAGGGCAAAAGACCTATAACGGTGTCGCCATCATTGTGCGTAAGGCTGCATTAGCCTCGATTGCCTCAGATGCTGCTACCACTTTCTTAAAACCCATCAGAAACATACCGAACTACCAAGATGAGCAGCAGCGCATTCTGGCTGCAACGATTCCTTTCGCTGGTATGCAGCCAGTACGACTGGTATCAGCCTACTTCCCTAATGGGCAGTCACCGGATAGCGATAAGTTTGCTTACAAGCTCAATTGGCTCCACTCACTACAAACTTGGCTAGCAAGTGAACTGGAGCAAAACCAACGCCTGGCCCTATTGGGTGATTTCAATATCGCTCCTGAAGATCAAGATGTCCACGATCCTAAGGCATGGGAAGGGCAGAATTTAGTCTCCCCACCAGAGCGCAATGCCTTTCAGGAACTCATTAACCTTGGCTTCTCTGATTCCTTCAGAATGTTTGAGCAAACACCCAAAACCTATAGCTGGTGGGACTATCGCATGATGGGCTTCAGAAGAAATGCAGGCATGCGTATTGATCACATCTTGCTTAGTGAAGCCCTCAAAGAAAAATGTAGCGCTAGCGGAGTGGATAAAGAGCCAAGAGCCTGGGAGCAGCCGTCTGATCATGCTCCAGTAATTGCCACCATCAAAAAAGCTTAGGCTAACTACATCCAATCGTGCATCTATGATGCCCATTTTGTACTCCTACAGAAGATGCCCTTATGCCATGAGGGCTCGCATGGCATTGAAATATGCTGGCATTGAGTATGAGCACCGCGAGATTGCCTTAAGAGATAAGCCAAAATCGATGCTCGAAGTCTCACCTAAGGGCACTGTTCCTGTTCTGTGCACAAACGAAATGATTATTGATCAAAGCCTAGATATCATGCATTGGGCTCTAGAAAAGTTTGATCCAGATGGCTGGAAGACTGTTGATGTGGGGTTGGCAAAAGAATGGATTGATAAGAATGACGGCCCATTTAAAAAACTCTTGGACCAATACAAATATCCGAATCGACATCCCGAGTTCAATCCTGAAGCCATATTAAGTAGTGCAATTGCATTAATGCTCAAACCTCTTGAAGAGGCACTCAATGCAAATCAATACTTGTTGAGCAAGCAAATGACATGGGTAGATGTCGCTATCTTTCCGTTCATCAGGCAGTTCTCGATGGTAAACCCACACGAATTTGATCGCTTGCCATTTCCAAAAATTAAAAAATGGCTAGAGCATCACCTCAAGTCTGAGTTATTCAACTCAGTGATGGAAAAACATCCCACTTGGGTGGATTAAGCGAGATGTATTTTCTGATTAAGCCAATCCACCATGCCGGAGTAACGCATCAATACTGGGCTCTCTACCGCGGAATGCCTTAAAGGATTCAGCAGCAGGGCGGCTTCCACCAACCTCCAGAATTTCTTCTCTGTAACGCGTTCCTGTTTGTGGATCAAGTACTGAGCCGGTCAGTTTGGCAGCCTCTTCAAAGGCTGAGTAAGCATCGGCGGATAAGACCTCAGCCCACTTATAGCTGTAATAGCCTGCTGCGTAGCCACCAGCAAAGATATGACTAAACGTATTGATCCAGCGTGAGATCTCGGGTTGCGGAATAACGTTAAAGTCAGCAGCCATCTTTCTGGAGAGATCAAGAACTGCTTGTCCCTTAGCGCTTTTAGCATCAAAACTCGAATGTAATCTCCAATCGGTTAACGACATCACAACTTGACGCAAAGTCATTAAGCCATTCTGGAAATTCTTGGCAGCAAGAATTTTCTCAAACAGTTCACGAGGTAATGGCTTACCCGTTTCTACATGCGCAGTCATTTTCTCAAGCACTTCCCATTCCCAGCAGAAGTTTTCCATAAATTGACTTGGTAATTCCACTGCATCCCACTCGACTCCATTGATGCCAGATACTCCCAAAGCGCTTACTTGGGTCAGGAGGTGATGTAGACCATGACCACTTTCATGGAAGAGGGTGATGACATCATCATGAGTGATGGTCGGTTGGCGCAAAATACCATCAACCTTAACGGGCGGTGCAAAGTTACATACTAAATAGGCTACCGGTATCTGAATCTCCCCATTGGGCAATACCCTGCGACCACGAGCATCATCCATCCAGGCCCCACCACGCTTGCCTGGGCGGGCATAGGGGTCTAGGTAGAAATAAGCCCGTATTTTTCCTGACTGATCTTTTACGGCAAAGGATTGCACGTCTGTATGCCAGGTTGGTAAGTCAGCGGCTTCAATCTTGACGCCAAACAAAGTCTGAATAACACCAAATAAACCATCCAAAACTTTTGGAAGCGGGAAGTATTGTTTGAGTTCATTTTCAGAGAATGAATAACGCGCTTGCTTTAAGCGCTCTG
>TBL_comb47_HYPODRAFT_10003458_pt1 | contig 18693 bp, 21 predicted proteins | sample TroBogypolimnion_40_FD_10682 | JGI IMG/M metagenome (IMG submission 10682)
AGCGGTCATCAGAAAATGGCCCCTGTTCCCGATCAACTTGAGATCGTACGGTATATCTTCAAACGGTTCTTGGAGGGTACGGCCATCCTTCAAATCACCCGTGAGCTTAACGATCAACACAACACGAGAACATCCAAGAACAGGATTTGGACCAGCCAACCTGTGCGGAATATTCTTTGTCGCCCCGCTTATGCTGGTCTGTCTCGTAACAGCGCCGGTCGGTTGATCGAATCTAAGGTTTTCAAAGCTCACGCCGTAATCAGTGAGAACGATTTCCTTGCGGTTGCCCGACAACTCAAAACTGAAAATGATTTCATGGTGATGACCGACCATGCGAAGACTAAGCGCCTTGAACGGGCTCAAACTCTGGGACACAAGCGCGGTGGTAGACCCTTGGGCTCCACAAACAGTAAAGGCCCTTGCCATCCCTTCTCCGGTCTAATGCGCTGTGGTAAGTGTGGGCGACATTTGTACGTCACCCGTGTCATCAATCCCTTTTACGACAAGCCAGTACCGGTGTTCTATTATCAGTGTAAATCACACCTCATGTCGAAATCGGCCGAGTATAACGATTGTCGTCAAGTCAGACTCCTTGAATCCTACCCACAAGAAGCCGCCGACCAGACCAAGAATCCAACTGGTCATGGATTGTTGGAGGCCCTGTTTCCTGTTCTATTCGTATCTTACATAAAGAAGTACACGAATGAGGCCCGCACGGACAAAGAATTTGAAAAGGAGCGGCTGGCTCTTGAGCAGAAAATTTCAGAGCTACAGCAAGAGGAACGGACGCTCACCAATCATTATCTTCCGGCGCTGAGCAAGGGTGACGCCGACGCTAAGGAACAGTTCGACAACATTATGGCTGACCGGCGAGCAGAGATGAAGCAGCTCAAGGAAAAGCACATGGCAATTCTTGAGCGTAAGACGGATGCCGACCTTGGAGATGTTGCGCTACCGGAGGATTACTTCACCAACCCTGCACTGATTTCACGGGAAACGCTCCGCGCCTTAGCTCACCAACTCATCAAGGCTATCTCGGTATTCCCCGACAAGATCGAGGTTGCCTTCACTGATGGTGGCACGATGAAGATCGAACGGGTACGCAACCGCAACAGCCGCTTGCTCCCCTTCTGGCGGCTCGTTGTCAGCACGTGGCCACTTACCGCCAAGACGAAGCTGACAGTGACCTACTTTTACAAATCAACTCAGGTTGGCAACATGATGCCCATCGCCTATCTGCACAAGTCGCCAAATCTGGAGGTCTTGTCCCTCGGCAACAATGATAGCGTGGATGTCCAACGATCCGATGTCTTACGCGACCCGTCACCATTCGCGATGATGCTAAAGCCGTTGGCAAAGGCTCGACCAACCAATAAGCGCGAACTACACGTCACTTCGGAAATTTTCTATCAACACGGTGCCGGTAGTACGGGGATTACCATCCCACCAATGACACCCAGAAAGCCCGAGTAGCGGGATATTTTCTCTCGAAATATTTTTTGCTTTTTTTGAAAAATAGCACTTGACACCACTGTATAAATTGAATATTGTCCCGCGCGTTAGGCGCATTCTAAGCGCAGAGATCATTCACAACTGAATACGGCGACGGAAGCGTGAGCCAGAGGACACAGTCCTTGGTCACATCTGCGCTATATACTTTAAAATTTTGTGGGTAGGCTCCTCTATATAGCGCATGTCGGTCGCCGTGTTTAGTTGTCTCCCCATCCACTCCTTCAGAATCAGTTAGTACCCGTGTCTTTCCACAAGGGATGACTAGCGCCCGGTGTCGTAGCAGGCACCGGCTTTTATACCAGATTCAACGTCCGCAGTGTCAGTAAGGCTGGAAAGGAGCCCTCGGACACACGCAGTACGTCTCAAAACTGAAGAATTATAATTCCTCAGTTTTGGACATTCATTGGAGCTAGTAAAGTGAAATCAAAATTCACAAACCGCAAGCAGAAGACAGAGGCAGCAGTCCAAGGCAGCGATACATCAGCAGTAGACCCGATGGTCATCTCCATCATTCGAAATTCGGACCTGGATTATTCCCCCGAATTGATTGAGTTGAAAGCCCGACTGGATCAAGCAATCCCGGGACAACTCGACGAGCAATTGGCGAAGGAGGCAAGCAGAACGATAAGCGCCATGTCTACCGCCATCACCCGTGAGATTCTCGGGCACAATGCTCGGGTCACCAAGCGGGCGTTTCAGATCGGGTTGGTAATGATTCGGTTGAAAGAACTGCTCGTTACAACGGAGGTGACAGGGCATAGGTCATGGAAGAAATATCACGAATTCATGAACAGCATCTATCGTGATTACGCCACGGCTGAACTGGTCGGACATCTGCCCGGAGAAAAGTACGATAAACAGCACGCTATGCTGGTAAAGAGTCGTCGCCGGCAAATGAACAAGTACTTGAGCTTGGCGGAGTGTGGGGAGCGGATTCTCCAGTACGCTTACGCTGGCATCGAAGCTTGCCTGGAAGTTCGTTATCTGCTCAAGGATATGCGGGAGTCCAAGGGTGCTGAAGATGATACGATCACACCGGAGGAAGGGACGCGGTTGATCGAAGAGTTGCAGGTCAAGTACCCCTTCCCGCGACTCGAAGAGGTGACCGGGAGGGATGTGCGTTCGGACTTCCGGCTCCATACTGACAAGGTGGGAACCATCTATCAACTGATGGGTGCAGGATTCACCGAGTCTGAGATTGATGAAGCTGCCGCACTGGCGTATGCAGTGGAAGCAGAAATGTCCCTGGAAAGAGATGAGGCAAGGAAGTTCTTCGAGGATATGAAGGAGGTTGCGCCGGAGGATCGGCGTGAAAAACTCACGGGGCATCTCCTTACAGGTGCGGCAGAATTGGAGGCTAAACGTGAACTTCAGACGCCGCTCCAAATCTGTGAGCACTTGGCAAAGATCACGGTGTGGCGTGGACAACACACCCTCAAGGAGGTCGTCGCCGAACTTGTTGCACCGCAGGAGTTCTACAGTCAGTTGCAGAACGTGAGGACTATCCTCGACGCCCTGTGCGCTGAAATCCCTGTGACGCAACTCACGGCTCAGGTCGTCGAAACCGTGGAGCAAAAATGAAAATGTTCCATGCGCTTACAGACCTTCGGCTGGTGGACATGTACTACGATCTCGTCTACCCGAAATATCCGATGCTTGCCAAGCTCAACGTGCTGATTTCCTATACCTACTTTGGAAATCAGTTGCCTATATTGGAGCGGCTGATGGGGGATGGGGATAGGAATGAGAGGAAAATCAACTCGACCTTCCTTGATGCCGGAACGTACGGAATGAACCCTGACGGGGAAAATCCGGGCATTGTGGACCTGTTCCATGAGTACGTTGCATGGGTCATTCGGATTGGGGCGCATTTCGATTATATCGCCTCATTCGATGACCGTTTCAACGAACCGGAGCACAACCGGATGAACTATGAAGACCTCAAGCTCGCGCTGCAACGGCACGATGAGTCACATGGCACCACATTGGTATCAAAGCTGGTGCCGGTGATCCACACGCCGGATAGCGACGACTCAGAGGCTATGACCCCTGCCGAGGAATTCCTCAGCTACATCGAAGCTGGGGCTACTACGATTGGCCTGGGCTCAAAACCGGAACTGAGTAAATCGAGCCTGGCGAAAATCAAGGAGTTGAAAACTGCACATCAGGTTCGGGTGCATCGGTTCGGAAACTTCGACATGAAATTCATCATCAAATATAGAATTGCGTCGGCGGATTCGGGTCGGTACTTCCGTTCGACTCAATGGGGTCGTGACGCTTGGTTCTGGGACACGAGCAAGAACGAACTGGTTAAGCTGCCGCTGAGAGGTGAAAAAGCTCTGCCCCCCGAATTCCTGGCTATTGTTCGCGAGGTCTTTGGGTGGGATCAGAACACCCTCCTCGCAACGGTTGTGAATATCTGGTTGGTGAATCTGTTCGCACATCAGCAGGCGCAGCAGTTCCTGACGGAGAAGTTCGCGCTGTGATTCGGTAGGTGACAGTCCGGCGGGCTATGGCCTCAAAAACCATATCCCGCCTTTTTCATGTCCATGCAGCACAACAGACTATCTTAATATATATGTATATATGTGTCAGAAGAATGTATGAAATACATTCTCTCTGTCTATGAAATCTGCACTGTTATAGACAACATCATCTCCTTAGATTTCTACTGACCACTTCTGCTTTAATATTGAACTGTAATTTCATATGTTTCTGAATATTTCTGGTCATTATTTCTACTATTGGATTATTCTCTTTTATTTCTGAGGCTCCAACTACATATAGGGCATCATGAACTGGTAACATCACATGCCCTTGCTTGATTACTTCAACCCATATATCTCTGAACATTGCACTTTCTGCGCGTTGCATCATCTTCGGTAGTTTCTTGTGGCGGTTTAGAAATTTCAAACGGTTGCCAAACTCATCAAATTCTCGCTCCTTAATCATTCCCGCTTTCAGAGCGACAAGTCCATAGTGCTTCTCAAACTCCTTTTGTGCCTTACTACCAGCCATCGAATACAGCCAGTGCAGCATGACCGTCTTGGCTGGATCACGCTCCATGCCCAGCCGCCGCGCCACGTCCTCATAAATTGCATGAGCTTCAACCAGCTTAACAAACTCCTCTTCTCGTAACTTAGAATCCAAACCGACGAGCGTATTGGCGAAGATGAACAACTGGCTATTTGACAGGTCGAACTCCACCAATGAGAGAGGGCTCCCTGTGGCGTCCAAAATGTAAGCTCGAATTTCTTTCGGCCAGTAAGTGAACGGATGGTGCAGTCTATGCCCGAAGGAGCACACCGTGAACCACTGCTCTTTCTGCTCATCACTGGTGGAGTTCCAAGCCTCGATTGATTGCCAGACAACCGCGCCATGTTCCCGGTACTGCTCTGGAGTTAGGTAGTGCTCTCGTGGAAATTTCAGATAGCGGTTTTGGTAGCGATATTCCCACAGCCTCTCAAATTCTGACCGCACTAAATCCACGTAGCAGAAATTCTTGATGATATGGGGAATGACCAACTGCTCAACGGTCGGGTATCGCTCTAAGCGGTACTGTTTATAGGTAGCTATCTTCTTCAACAATCTGGGAATCGTGACTGGCAGCAGCTTGTAATTTTTCAGCCATTCCCTTTTAGCCATACGGTATGTCGGATGAAACCCTTTTGGGGAGGTGAAGAAACTACTATGCAGAACACGACGATAAACCAGCAGGTCCATCATGGCTTTATAGGCGTTTCTTGTGAGTGTGTGCGCGTAAAACTCATGGTTCGTCCAGCAATATTCAACGACAGAACGTGGATGAACATATTCATCACCATGCCGCCGCATGGCTCTCAAATGCTCCTTCTGGACAATATGCCGCAGCACAACCTGTACGGATTGGCGCTCGGATTGATCGGGGAAGACTCTTTGTAATATCGGGTCAACTTCTGGGTGGGAGTAGTACGTAGCAGTGGCTCCATCTGACTGTGTATCGTTCATTGTGGCATCCTTTTTTGTTTTGTTTCTGTGGCATCGTAGAAAAGCGAGAGGGTGCAGATCGCGAGACCTACACCCTCTCACACAATTCAGGTGCCACGTTTATTTGTTCGGGTTGTTGTGAGAGTGATTCAATCCTCTTGGCAGGCTTCTGCGCAGGAGCAGTAGTCGGCAATATCTCTGGCGCTAACTTCCGCAGGACATAGGCCGTATTGGTCAGCAATCGTGGTGAGCAGCGTCATACATTCAGCGTCCTGCCATAACTCTAAGGGCGTTTCGTTCATAGAACTCCTTTTGAATTTATTCTGTGCTGGTCGCTAGGGCATCGGCGCTAGATTCAAGAGGTCATGGGCAGTGTCCTCCTTGCTGATCCCTGGAAGTGGATTTCAAGTGCCGGCAAGACCACCTCCGGCCCCTAATCCATGAGGGCGCCACGATCAAACCGCCCCAAGTAGCGAGTGCGGAACTGCTCCCCAAATGTCCGTTACTACTCAACAAACGATTCAAGGCTCAGGTTGTGATGCGAACCTACAACCAAACGATGACCATGTATCAACGGACTATTTTGATTCCATCGGCCGCGTGAAATCTGTAGATGCGGACAGGGCGGGAGAATCCATGTAGAAACGGACATCAGTTTGATTACAATGAGTTGCCACCGTAGGGGTGTGTTTTTCCCTTTATACCACCGCGTGATATAGCACAGAAATTTTCAGTTCTGGAAATCGGTCTTAGATCGAATGCTGCTTGGCAACTAAATCGTCGGCAAAAAAAGCAACGAGGGGTTGCCCCCTTGTCACTTTTCCACAGCACAACTCAACCAGCGTCGTAAAGGTCTTTAGGCTTGCGACGACCAATGCCGTCAATTCTATAGCTGCTCAGGCCCTCGTCATCGCGCATAAAGGCAACCAGCAAAGTCTTGGCTGGCTCGTACTCTCGTATCCAGCCAGTTTCCTGGTTTTTGTCGGCCATCAGTTGACCGAAATTCGGAGCCGATAGAGCCAGATAACCAATCTGCACCTGTGTCACTGCACCCTTTGGTTTGACGGCAATTTCCGAAGTGGACACCAGCACAATGCCGCGCCCTTTCTCCAGGAAGAACTTGTAAGCTGCTTTGGCTAAGCTGTCCCAATGACGCGCGACAAACTCGACATGCGCATTCCGCTCCGCATCACCGGGATAATCACGCTTGATAAAAACCATATTGCTCCTTTGAGGGAATGAGCCTACCGGAATCCATTTCAGAACTCCGGTAGGCCCAAGACTCCGGTGCCGATGTTACTTCGCGTTCACCAGATGGGATGCGATGAACTCCAGCACATTATCCTTCGGCACTTCCACCAACGGGTGGTTCCAGCCGGAAAGCTGCTCGGGACTTCCGACGGCATACTCCTCGGTGGACTCGGCGTAGTTGCGGATCGCCATGCCGCCTTCCGGTGTGGGAACCAGCGTCACGGATGCACTCCGGTTTTTACCCGGTTGAGCATCTTTCGGCCCCACGGTAATGACGCTCTGGCCGCTCAATCCCGAAGGACCAAACACGGTCACGGTGGCATTGCTGAAAGCCAACCGCAGTTCATCAGCGATGGGACGAACCACCGCGTTCAGGAAGACGATGCCGGACTCGGATTGCGCTTTGATCTCCAAGTTCGTCACCTGCGCCTGAATGCGCGCGAGATTCTTCTTGGCGTTCTTGATGCGTTCCGCGATGGAATATTTCCGCGTCGCGCTTTCTCCCGCCTTCTCCTTGTAGGTCTGGAGCAGAGCTTCGGCGTTAAAGTTCACCGAAGTCTTTTGCAGATCGTAAGCGAATACGTCCGCACTCTCGACCGACAGACCACTTTCATCTTTTCGTTTTGCTGCCATTTTCGTATCTCCTGAGCAGAGACAAAAAATCCGTAGTCAGCCAACACTGGCCGATGCTACGGTTTCCATGCTCCGCAAATTATTTAATGATTCAACTGACTACTTACTGCCTGACTCGTTTCCTGTGCTTCGGCCATTCTTTGCCGATGATTTTTCCTGACCTCCCCAGCTTGGGGACGTATCCGCAATTTTCCAAAGCGTCGAGATCCACCCCTCGATCAATCAAGGCCAAACGAATGGCCTTTTCCTTCTCGATACAATCTCCGCAGATTGCTTCAAAGGTGAACCACGACATTCCGCGGACACGTAAATCCCCGCCGCACCGCTCACATTCCACCTTGTGCATGAACTCAATAAAGCGGGGGTCGAATTTGATTTCCATTATCGCGCCGTGTGCTTCCATCAGTTCCCTCCAATCCACACGAACTCGCTGGAGAGCTGAAGCGCCTCATTAAAACTCTGTGCTTTGACCGCCCTACCCCGATACTCCTTGGCTAGGGCTGCGTGACCTCCTCGATCCAGCGCCCTAGAAACCTTCTCAATGAGCTTGCGGGTGCTGCCGTTGATGCCCGTTTCCTTCACCGCGACCTTGGTTTTGGGATTCAAGACCGCTCCTTTCTGGTGTTGTTTCTTTCGGCACTATTTTTCGCGTGATGATGAACGCAGCTAGTGTCCCTGGGTCACAGTCCAGAATCTTGGCGATGCTGGCTTTCGACACTTTCTTTTCTAGGAACATTTTTATTTCAGCCTCTTTGCCGTCGAGCATTGACTTGCCCCGACTACCTTTCGGCCTACCCAACGTGACACCATTAGCGCGCAATGCCTCCAACGCCTCTTTTGTGCGCTGGCTGATGAGCTGACGTTCAAGCTCACCGGCTAACCCGAACGAGAACGCCATGACTTTCGCATTGATTGAGTCGTCCAACACGAACCGCTCTTTGACCGTGTAGAGGTGGACACCTTTGGCGAGACAGAAATGCAGAATCTCCATCACCTCCAAAAGGCTCCGACCTAGCCGGGAAATCTCGGTTACGATCAGCGTGTCGCCCGACTTGCTCTTCTCCAATACCGCACCGAGTTTTCTCGACTTATAACTTTTGGCTCCACTGGCCGTCTCTTGAACGATCTCGTCAATGCGCCACTTCATTTCAGCAGCAAAGCGCAGTAGGCCGTACTCCTGCCCTTCTACGTTCTGGTCGGTGGTGCTGACTCGTATATAGGCGCGAATCATAAAACCCTCCCAGAAATGCTCAGGATGCCCTGTAGCCTCTTTTCCCCGCCCCATGCGGCCCAAATGAGCCGATGGAACAGAAACCCCGACAGGGACATATTTCCCGTGCCGGGGACGGAACAGAACCCTCGACTTCCGTTCGGCTTATGTTCGGCATCTGTTATTGCCAGGTCCCGCACCAATAGGGTCATTATTGTTCCCGGTAATGCTCCCCTGGTTGTCGTGGCCGACGGTGCAGGAAGATTCCCGACCGAATCACAGCTTGTCGCCATAACGCCTCCTTCGTCGCAGCCCCAGCAGGTACACCCCCAAAACGACTACAACGCGCCCGATGGTCACAAGCAGCTCTAGGGGGACACCTTTCTTGGTGGGTGTTGGTTCATTTTCCATGCACTACCTCTCCGTGAGCATCCTGCTTCCGTTTGTTCGCCCGTATCGCTTTCACCTCCTTGAACAGCGTCACCGACAGCACTGCGATTGTCAGCAGGCCGATGATTAACCCCATAGAGGATGGTGATGACGGCCTATGTATCTCACTCATGGTATACTTGTTCCTTTTTGGTTGTGTTGACTGAGATTCTCCCGGTTTACGGGATTCCCTTGTTCTGTGGCTTCGTTTGTGACCTTCCGCAAAATCAGCGTTCCAATGCCCAAGACTTCGACCCGATACTTAGCCGAGACTTGGAATCCAGCATCCATCAGCCACCGACCGCGCAAACGAATCATGGGGATGTAGGCTGTGGAACGGCTGTGCGTGTAGGTCACAGTCATGGTTCGTGGCTCCATGCCGTGTCCTTCCGAGGTTAAATGAAAATGGCGAACATTCATTGCTGAACGCTCGCCAAGGGTGACATCAGATAATTTTACTTACCTAATATCAAAGATTTATATGGGTAGACCGAGTAGACCATTCAAACCGGCGATTTGAGGGATGGTGTATGGGGGGGGCACCGACACGGATTCACGATGGAACTCTGCGCTATTTTCGTCGCTCTGTTCAAACCTTGTGAGTGGTGTTATCATCTGCGCTCAATGTTCGGGTATGCGTGGTGGCTGAGGGATAATGCTCATGGAAAACAGGCTCTATTTTGGCGACAACCTAACGGTTCTTCGTGACCGGGAGCAGTTCCCGGATGCGTGTGTTGACCTGATTTACCTTGATCCACCATTCAACTCCAAGCGCGACTACAACCTCCTGTTCAAATCCCCAAAGGGACACCAGAGCGAAGCGCAGATCACAGCCTTCGAGGATTCTTGGCACTGGGGAGAGCAAGCGGAACGTGAGTTTGACGAGATCATTCACGGAACTAATACCGACCTTGCCATGCTAATGCCTGCATTACGCTCGTTCCTTGGTGAGAACGATATGATGGCCTACCTGACGATGATGGCCAATCGCCTCATTGAGATGTACCGCGTTCTCAAAACCACTGGATCACTCTACCTCCACTGCGACCCGACCGCTTCGCATTACTTGAAGGTTGTTCTTGATGGAGTTTTTGGCAAAGAGAATTTCCGAAATGAGATAATTTGGAAACGCGGCCATGGACACAACAGCGCGAATAGATACGGTTCATGCCATGATGTGATCTTCTTCTATGCTAAGAATGAGAACTACCACTGGAATCCTGTTTTCCATGCTTACGATGAAGAATATCTTGCTAAGCATTATCGCCATCTTGATAAGGATGGTCGTCGGTATAAGCATGAGAATCCGACGGGCGCTGGAATATCTCATGGTGTCACTGGACAGCCTTGGCGGGGAATTGATCCAACCGCAAAAGGACGCCATTGGGCGCGAACACCAGAAGAACTAGACAAGCTCGATGCCGCAGGTCTCATCCATTGGCCTGTTGGTGGCGAGTGGCCGTATATAAAGCTGTTTTTGGATGACATGAAAGGCGTGCCAGGCCAAGACCTGTGGACAGACATTGACGTCATCAACATGATCGCAGCGGAACGTCTCGGCTATCCCACACAAAAGCCTCAAGCGTTATTGGAGCGCATCATCACCGCGAGCAGCAATGAGGGGGATGTGGTTCTTGACCCGTTTTGCGGTTGTGGTACGGCTGTCCATGCGGCACAGAAACTAAAGCGTAAATGGCTCGGTATCGACATCACATGCCTTGCAATTGATCTAATTGAAGGCCGACTCAAAGACGCATTTGGTGAGCGTTGCAAGTTTGAGGTACACGGGTTGCCGAAAGACCTGGAAAGCGCACGAGAGCTTGCTGCGCGAGATAAGTACCAATTCCAATGGTGGGCTGTCGGTCGGGTCGAAGCACAGCCTTATCAAGGAAAGAAGAAGGGTGCAGATGGGGGCATTGATGGTTTGAAATTCTTCCGCGATGTTGACGGTAAGAATGCGCGGAAGATCGTAATCAGCGTCAAGGGTGGTGGACTCAAGGCAGATGATGTGCGCGCGCTTAACCATGTTCGCGAGCGTGAGGGTGCGGAAATCGGACTACTAATTTCATTAGAGGAACCGACAAAAGGGATGATTGCCGATGCTGCCAGTGCCGGGCTCTATGAAAGCGCCACAGGTAAAAAATATCCACGACTCCAACTCCTGACTATCGAAGGTTTGCTGAACAAAACCCAGCGCGCCGAGCACCCCGATTATGAGCCAGACCTTAACTTCAAGAAGGCTAAAGCAGAGGAGCATGACAGCGGACAGGGAAAACTTTTTTGATGATATGGCCCTTGAACAATGATAAACAAAACGAAGAAGTATTCGATTACATCACAATCGAAAGGAAGGGATAAATGAGTAAAGCGCGAAGAAATGCACTTTTAGCGGGCGCGGGCGTCGTTGCAGCTGAATGGCCGATTTATATTCAGTATGACGTGCCAACCTTTTCGCTCCAAGACGCTGCCGACTCAATATTAGCACTTGATCGGTTCGTCAATAGGTTGCCAAATATATTGGATGCTTTATCACCGGGATTGCGGCGTGCATACGCGATCCCTTTGCTTGATGAGATCACTCATCAGAGCCCCTTTACAGAGAAGATTTGCGTAAAGCTCTTCTTCGGCTCGGAACGCGGTATGAATAAAAATCTGGCCGAGATTAGAAAGAAATATAACGTGAAATCATTATCAGATATACATCCATTGGTTCCGTGGATTGTTATTGGTGGAATCATAGTTGGGGCAGGATATTTCGGTGGCGCGATGCACGATAAATTCTGGTCCAATCCCGGCACACCGGAATCCCTAGGGTTTAGCCACAATACAATCATTAATATCGGTGATACATCAACAATCAAAGCCGGCGATCTTGTAAAAATAATTGAGGCTGCTCAACCGAATGTACGGAGACTTGCAGAGGATACAGTTCATATATTAAAACCTACCCAAGGAACCCCTGGGGCATCACTTCAAGTTGGGATGACAAGTCTACCACAACCTACAACTATTCCAAAAAGTGCGCTTGCAGACGTTCCGGTGATAATGCCACCTCTAGATAAACAGGAGACTGTGACAAATTTTAGCAATCAAATTATGGAAGTGCGCGCAGCCGATTACGACTCCTCTGTTAAAGGATGGGGTGTGATTATTCCATATCTAATCACATCGCGCTTACCTTTTCGGCTTGACCCAAGTATTGATCCCGCAAAATTGGCAGGAAAAACAAAGTTAATCGGGGATGTTGATGTTACCTATTCCTATGATGAATTTGATCGGAAGAAAAAACCATCACTCATAACGCTACGCGTTCTGAAAAGTGCTGAATAGACAAAGCCAACACGAGGGTAGAATGAAGGAGAAAATTAAATCAACTATCCAAGAAAAAGGTGCAGAACTGGTTTGGGGAACAGTAGCGTTTCTGCTCGTTGCGACGGTACACCAAATAGCTGCCGCTCTCCCGGACAGTTGGTTTATGCATATACCGTCGAAGCCTTTACTGTTGTTACTGGCGATTTCGGTGGTTGTAAATATTATATTTGGATGGGTAATAATAGCGTTGTTGAGGGACGAAAAGTTGACCCTAGATAAAGGTGTATTTTGGGATAGAAAGCAGCGGCCTTATTGCCCTGCCTGCAAGACTCCATTGTGTGATCCTATTGACCAGCCTAGCGAAACCCGTTGGCAATGCGTAAAATGTAGTAAACGCATACCAGTTTCTAAGGTTTGACTGAATACGATGGTGGTCAATCCTTACACATTATTCTGATGAAGGCTCCGCTTCACTATATTGCTCTGCTGTTAGTCGGCTGGGCGCTGGCGCTGGTCGAGTTACCGGCCGCAGAGAAGCACCAAGCCACGGTGGAGATCTACTTCTCCCCCAAGGGTGGCTGTACCGAGGCCATCGTACGCGCCTTGGGTGCCGCCAAGTCGAATGTTCTCGTCCAAGCCTACTCCTTCACCTCCAAACCGATCTTCGCGGCTCTATTGGCAGCACAGAAACGGGGCGTCAAGGTTCAGTTGGTGCTCGACCGAAGCAACCTCTCACAGAAAAGTTCTGAGGCTGACGATGCCGTTGATGCTGGTATCCCTGTCCTGATTGACTCCAAGCACGAGATCGCCCACAACAAAGTCATGGTGATTGACGACGAACTGACCATTACCGGCTCATTCAACTTCACTCACAACGCTGAGTCGAACAACGCCGAGAACCTGCTGTTGATTCGTGGGAAGGAAATCGCTGCCAAGTACACTGAGAACTGGAAAGACCATGCTCGCCATTCCGATCCTTACGCCAGAGCCAAGGAGAAGAAGGACGAGCAGAAGAAGCCGGGGAAGAGTACCCTGTGGCCGTTCCGGTAAGCTCCAATTATTTTTTGCCCCAATTGGTGTATATCGCTATGGCAATAAATATCCATGCAGGGATGAAACCACACCCCGAAATCGCTGGTCCCACTATAGGGATGGCAAGCCCAAATATAGCTACGATTAAGCAAATGAAAAATGATCCAATAATTGACCCGGCAAGTTTTTTACATCCACTTGCTAACGATGGTTGCTCGGGCTGCGCTGACTCTTTTTCAGGAATTATTTCCGCCTGTGCCGCTGGCTCGGGTGCGGGTAACGGTGGTGGTGCCTTTAGACACTCCACACTGCTAGCGGGTACCCACTCGCTCATACCCTCGCTCCACACAAGAGTATCGTACGAGATTTGTTTGCTTATAAGCAATCGCTTCAAGGCAATTTCCGGCAGAGGGCCTTCTGGATGGTTTCTCGAAAATTTATCAGCAGTCGAATAGAGCCAGTCTTTCTCCATATCAATAGCCTCCTTTATGAAGCCAACTTCTTAAGTAATGGCGACGATGCCACTTTTTTCAACATTCTGAACGCGATCCACACAACCATGATAAGGCATAGTACAGGCAACAGAATAGCGAGTACCGTTGTCAGCACAGCCCCGATGAGTTCGATGGTGGAGATGATAAAGTTCCCGAAACCACCGGTTGTCGCTGTTGATGCTGCTCTCCCCACCACTGTACCTGTCTGAATGATTCCTGCGGCACCACCACCAGCAATGATTGCCATGGACCATCGCAGGAACGGGGACATATCCCCAACCATTGAAGCTGTCATGATTGAACCGGCGACTATCGCGGCCGGTGTTGCTATGAAATCCAATAGGTGGTCGAGCCACGGGATGTAGAAGGCTCCTATTTCCAAGATCATTGCCACACTGAAAGTGAAAAAGGCAGTCCCCGTTCCGATCCATTCAAACCCTGGGGCAAGGGTAACGTGCCCGCTCATCGAGGCAATACTGAGGCCCAACAACGGTACGAAGACACGAAAACCACAAGCCGCACTCAAACCGATTCCGACAATCAACCCCATTAGAGTTTCCATGCGGTTGCTCCCGTTATCGGCCAAATTGTCGTATCAGCACTCATTCTCGTTACGTTTATTTTTTGAATTCTGGGTGTTCCCATTCGGCATGGCAAGAGAATAATGCACTACTATAGTGGGTAGCCTGTTTCTGGCTCCGGTGGTGTCATTACCTCGTGACTGCACAGGGCAAAAGAAGCACACAGCGTAAGCAGCTAGGCTTGGCGATCAGAACCCGCCGAGAGTCCTTCAAACTATCCCAAGAGAAGCTGGCCGAGCTTGTTGACGTACACCGGAACTATGTTGGACTGATTGAGCGCGGTGAACAAAACCTCACGGTGGATACGCTGTGCCGCTTGGCTGGCGCTTTGAAATGCCTTCCATCCGACCTCCTTCTTGATGCTCGGCTGTGAGAAAGGGCCACGAGAATCAACTGGTAGCCCGGCCCATTATGCCGGCGAACATCATTTGTCGGTGGAATTATAATTCCAAAAGGGGTATTGCAGTCCGATTGAGGACTGGCAAGACCATGCTTGTCACTCCGAAACTGCGCCAGAACCAAGGAGAAGCAGGGTGAGCAGATGCAACCCAAGCGGCCGTTGTAGCCGTTCCGGTGATGCCCTCTCAATTTACATTAGAAGCAATACTCGCCGTTATTTCAGGGTGCTGCGAGGTTATTGCTATCGAATCCGTCACCTTCCGCATGGTGCTTTTGAGGATTCTTAGAAATGTTGAATTTCTGCTTTCCGCATCGTTGATAAGCGTATCATATGTCATCACATGCATATCAACAGGGAAGGGATCAGCTTTGTCATCAAAGATTATCGGTTGAGCTTTGAAAAAAGTTGTTCCGTGAGAGAATAACTCTTTATACCCATCCTCTTTAAGGGATCGCTTGAATTCATCGTTTATTTCAGTGATTCCATAAAACCAGATTCTATTTATTTTATTCGGGAAATAGCAAAGAAGCTTGCGTGCACGCTGCCGTAACTGGCTGACAACTTCCTCATTTTTCGCTAATTTTAATCCGTGTTTTTTAAGTTCAACGACAACAACATCCACGCGGGAATCCATTAGCGGATTTCCAGAAAAAACCAACGTAATATCGGGTCGATTTTCATCATTTTCGTCGGCCGAAGCCAGTTCCTTGATCACCTTCGACATGACTTCATCACTCAATACCGTAGAATAACTCATGAACTTGTCATCGAGCATCCAAACATTATTGCTGTACATGTCATCGGCCAAATTGTTGCCAGACCACGTTTTGTGTTTAGGAATAATCAAATTATGAATAGCTGTCTCACTCTTAGTTAAATCCATGGTTTTCAATTTTGTAATAATTCTTGCCCGATAAAGAATATACTCTGTTAAAGTCCTCGCCGAAAGATTCAGTGCTTTTTCGTACCGAGCTTCATCAAGATCAGTGCATTCCAGAATTTGTTTCTGATCTTCAAAAAACCGTTCCTGAGCATCTTGGATTACTTCATTGCGAACGATTAGCCCTACCGGATCGGAACCGAAATATCCATGCAGATGCGGATATTTCTCCTCCAGTTCGGCTCTCGTTGCTTCATTGGTTTTTTTCACGATAGGCACTTCATCGGAAATTATATGACCAATCTCTCTGCGGAGGACGCGCTTCAAAATTTTTTCTTTAGCGGCGTCTGATAAGACCAGTTTCTGGCGCGACGTGTCAGCCTTGCCTTGAAAATATGATGAGGCAAATAGAAAAAGCATTTGATGTCCACCTGGAATGGCATCATGTGGTATTAAATCAAAATGCATGGAACGGCCATCAATACAAATGGATGTAACAGCCGACTTAGGACGAGCATTATCCTGCTTGATGCTGTAATGAATTTCAATCTTTTGAAAAAAATCCAACTCATTATCATTGAAGCTTTTCAGCCTAAGCTCAGGGACATCGGCCATCGTAAGCGTTTGCTTATCAGAGTAGAAATCATGTTCTTTGTTTGGCGTAACTGTTTGTAGTTCTATATTAATAGAAAGTGGCTTTTTGTCCACTTTCTGCTTGAAGAATAGTGGAAAAAAGTGCTCGATAAGAGCTTCTTTTATTCGACTCGGCTTAAGGTATTCATACGTCTTGATCCGATCACCTGTGAACTTTTGAAAGGTAAGCGTCGTCCCTGACGGTACTCCTGGCGCGGCGGAAATCTTGCTTTTACCTGAAAAGTTTTTATCGAACACAAATGTTCGTTTCTTATTTCCATCATAATTGCTTACAACATCTACTTCGCTGAAATAGTAAAGATAAACAAGGCGTCCCAGCCCTTTGTGCTCCTTATTCTCGACCTCAAGTAATCGGGAAAACTTTTCAAACTTTATATCGGTAAACCCTGTTCCGTTATCGCTAACGCTGATCGTGAGGGTGTCGACATGGTCAAACGAATCGATTTTTAGCAGAATATTTACTTCCGTTGCTTCCGCATCAATCGCATTTGCAATAGACTCAAAATAGATCTGTTCATAACACGGATTGGGATAAAAATGAGAAATGGCATTCGTTAGGTTGATATTCATGGCACAAGTTTACCCTCGTGTGCTTGGTTCAAAATCGTCAATAATTTATGCAAAATCATCATATACCCAAGCAGTTTGCAAAATAGATTTCCGCCTGTCAATTGCGATTTTCAAAAAGGCACGTTGTATCGGCAGGAATCATAATTCCATTCCGGGAACAGCAACCCCCGTTTCTGTTCCATCGCTACCAAGGGCTCCAGGGGACGTTGTACGGGGTCAAAATACAACCCTTTCCCCATGGTTCCGTAAGCCCTGATGGCCGTCCCTGGAGTCCGCCAGGGAGGTAGTGTGGGGTGTTTGATGGGAAAGGCTAAACGGCCTTAAAACCCATCCCCCATTGGCGAAAATCCAATATATTGTTTAGAAGAGGGCCGGGCGGACCAACCGCCAAAAGATTGTGGCCACCAGCAACCGATACTTCGATCGCGCGTTTCGCCGACTCTTGTCCTTTGACATCTGCGAAGTCATCTTCATAAACACTGTTCGCGCCGAAGACCTGCGCTATATCAATGTGATACGGCGGCACCTCCAACTTGTCCGCAAAGAAATCCGCGGCCTGTCGCAGCGTCTTCACCGGAATCACGCGCAGGCCTTCGACGACGGCGGCCTCGTCGGCATTTTCTTCCGGCACCATCAGCGCGTTGCCGGCGGCGCGCGCCATGACGGCCAGCGGTAGGACGCCGCGGACGCGACGCACCTGTCCGCTCAACGCCAATTCGCCAGCGACGGTGAAGTTGGAAAACTTGTTGTCATCGAGATCGCCCTGCGCCGCGATCGTGCCGAGCGCGATGGGCAGATCGAAGCTCGGCCCTTCCTTCTTGATGTCGGCCGGCGCGAGATTGATCGTCGTGCGCCCCATCGGCAAACCGAAGCCGGAATTGATGAGCGCGGTGTTGACGCGATCCTTGCTCTCCTTCACCGCCGTGTCGGGCAGTCCGACGATGACGGTATCTGGATCGCCATGTCCCGCGTTGACCTCGATCTCCACGGCGTAGGCATCCACCCCGAGCACGGCTCCCGAAAATATTTTCGATAGCACAATAGCCTCCGAAACCTGATGCGGTGATGATTGCCATCAACCGCAGTGGTGTCAAGTCTTTGGAAGCACGCGCGGTTCGGCCTTGGTCTTCCCGCGCAGCGCATGCGGGGCGCAGCCGAAGTGCTTGCTGAAGAGCGTGGCGAAGTATTGGCTAGAGGAAAAGCCGCAATCGAGTGCGATCTCCAGCACGCTGCGCCCGGGCTGCGTCCGCAATTGCTCGGCGGCGAGTTCGAGGCGCTGGCGGTTCACATGCTGAACCGGCGTCGCGTTGAAGAGCTGCTTGGTGTGATGAATGAAGTGCGTCACACCCAGCCCGCACTGCCACGCCATCGCGTCCACGGTCCACACCTTCGCCAGTTGCTCGGGATGCTGACGCAGGTCGTCCCAGAACAGCGCGACCGTCCGCTGCGTGCTGGAAAGCGAAGCATCGAGCGGCACCGCGCGCTGTCGGCACATATCGAGCACGAGCACGAACAATTCGTTCAGATAGGCGGCGAGCCGGGAGACGTTGTTGCCCGCGCGGTCGGCCTCGACCGCCTGCGCGATACGCTGGAAGCAATGCCGCAGCTCGGGCGTCGCGCGCCAGACGGGTCGCTCGGTGTGCCGCAGCACATGGGTCAGCTCTTGCAGGTCGGACTTCGTCAACACGATCCACGACGGCCACCGCCACGGCTGGTGCGGCCGGCGCACGCCGACGTCGAGGATGAGCCAGTGCAACCGGCCTGCGCTG
>TBL_comb47_HYPODRAFT_10003462_pt1 | contig 18682 bp, 15 predicted proteins | sample TroBogypolimnion_40_FD_10682 | JGI IMG/M metagenome (IMG submission 10682)
CCGGCCCGGAGAGATCATCCCTCAACCTTGGCAACCTGGTCCTGTTCATCGACCCGACCTTTATCACGAAGATCCCGCAGAGCAGCTCGGATCTTACCCTGAGCCTGACTGTCAGCGGTCCCCAGCATGGTCAGGGCCATGTCCACTCGGGTAAGCGGTGAGCTTCCGGCAGGGTGCTTGGAGATGAGCTGGAACAAGCGGTCCCGGAGGGGCAGAAATTCCCATGACGCTTTCGGCCCGGGCTTGAACGTTTGCGGGCGCGGGGCCAAATCCACCAGGTCGGCTTCAACCCGAGTCCAAAGCCCTGTAGCTTGGTTCTGCTCCAGATCCATGTACGGGCAAGGGGCCCCGCCATTGACCATCGGCAACCCCAGGCGGGCGCGCTTGGTGCCAGCGCCCCCGGCGTTGCGAGCGGTGGTGGCCATGTGCATGATGAACCGCGCCGACCCGGCGTTGGAACTGCTCCCGCGAATCCAATCCAGATTGAAGGCTCCAGACCGTGGCGAAGATTTCTCGTCGGCCTTTTTCAGGTGGTGAATGAACGCCGTTGTCACGCCGAGCGAAATCCCGAGGTCCAGGGCGCAGGCCCAAAGCATACGGCTGGGATCAGCGGCGTTTTCATCCCCATCGAAGGTTGCATGAAAGGTATCGACGACAAGCAGCCCACCCGGGCGACCAAACTCCTTGAACCGCTCGACGATGGCCGGGAACAGCATGGTGAACCTGCGATCGCAACCAAGGCCCGGAGTCCAGAGCCTGAAGTTGGCATCCATGTCGTCGTTGCCGTCCAGGCCCTCCTTGGCAAGGATGGCCTCGATCCTGGAACTCATCACGTGCGGCGGGTCTTCCAGTTCCACGAACACCACGGGGATGGGGTGCTCGACCTCGATGCCCAGGACGGGGGTGCCAGTGGCAAGGGCCACGGCGATCTGGGTCATCACCGTGGTCTTGCCGACAGCAGGGGGGGAGACGAACATGCCGGGTTGGGCCCGGAGAAGGAGCCCGGGCAGGAGCCACTCCGGCTGGCCCTCGGACGCCTGAAGGAGCTGGGTCCTGGACCATTCTTGGACGATCCCGTGGGGGCCGAGGACGTCCCGGGGAGGGTGTGGGCGATCAGAGGTCGTCATCCGTTTTAAACTCGCTCTGGCCGGGGTCATATTCGTTCAGGTCCGTCTCGGGCTCCGGAGTGGTCCCACCCTGGCGTTTCCAACCACGGTGGATTGCAATCCGCCTGGCATAGCGCTCGACATCCTTGAGATAAATTTGCTCACGCTTGGGGTCTTCGCTCACAGTGATGAGCAGGCGCTCGTCCTGCAGGTTCTCGACCAGGGACTGCCAGTCCGGATCGTCATCCACTTCCATGCGAGCGAGCTTGTGGAGGTCCTCGATGATCTTGCCGTTGCGGTGATCGAGTACAGGGTGAGCCCCGAAGATCAACGCGAACTCCGCCGGGAAGCCATCGACCTCGAACTTCAAGGTGATCATCGGGAGGTGCTTGAGCTTGGTCATGGCCGTAGAGACGCCGCACAGAATTGCCTCATGGAGGCCGGGGCCGGGGTTGTACGAACCGTGGAAGTTCTTGGGCCGCCAAGTCACTTGGCACCTCCCGCCGTGGTGGGGCCCTGACCGTTCTGGTTGGCCAGGATCTCGCGGTCCCGGAGGTAGGTCTCGAAATCTTCGCGCTTGATCAGGATCCTGTGGCCGATGCGGTAGGCCCGGAGTCGGTGCCGGCTGATCTCCTCGCGGACGGTCTTCACGCTGCAGAGGGCCAGGTCAGCCACAACCCTCATGGTCAGGAAGGCGATATCGGGGTGTCCGGATTGGGACGGGGTGGTCATGGTGACCTCGGAATTGTGGAGAGCAGGGCGCTCTCACCTATGTGGGATGGAAGTTCCAGTTCTGTGCAGTTCCGGGTAGCGCGTGGCGCTGGCTTCCACTGGGAGGCATACAGAACGGACCGAATCGTGGGGCAGACGAGATCCATGCAAAGGCGGTAGCGGGGCGTGGAAGGCCCTGGGCGGCCCAGGCAAGGCCATGGTCGCGGCGGAGGTCCTAGGGACCAGGGTGTGCTCCGCCGCGACCAGCCCCTTCTACAGCACCATCATGTCGTCGCCGTCCGCGTCCGGCCCGGGCTGCTGCTGTTTCTGGGACACCCAGAACTTCAGGTTCCGGGTGTCCCGGCGGCAGGCTCCGTCCCGGAGACCGGGCGTGGCGTCCCCGTGGATCGGGTTGGTCTGGGAGATGATGGCCTTGCCGTCCCAGCCCCGCGACACCCCCCGGAGGCAGACGTTGGGCGCGGTTAGGATCCGCCGGACCACTTCTCGGGCCGCGAAGGCGTCGTTGGCGATGAAGGACCGTCGGCGACGGCTATCGATGGCGATGACCAGCTCGTCGTGGCCGAACGCGGTCCCGTCGTCAGCCCGGACCCAGGCTCCCCAGGAGAGCCCGAGGCCGTTGCGTTCGATGTTGAGACAGCCGATGCCGGGCACGATGGCCTTGAGGCCGGCGGAGCCGAGGTGGTTGAGCGCCGGCATTGCGCGAAGGTTGGTCAGGAGGTCAGCCAGCCCATCGGGGGTGTTGGGCGTGAAGCCCCCCGGGGCCTGGATCGCGGCCAGGTCGATGTTCTCGATGCTGTTGGCCAACTCGGCCATGTAGGCGATGAGCCTGGGCGGGAGGGACAGGTGGTGTTTCATATGGTTCTCCGTTGGAGAAGGTGGTGAAGATGCTGGGGAGCGGTTCAGGTGCAGGCGGCGGTGATGGCCCGCCCGCACCTGGGCCGTCTTTTCTAAAAGGACCTGGGCTCGAATTCGAAAAGGTCCAGTGGCATGTCCGCCGCCGCCGGGACCCGAGTCGCGAGAACCCGTTTGAACAGGATCGGGTCGAGCCAACCCAGGCAGGCGTTCTGATGCAGCCAGGCGCGGCCCATGGCGGTGACCATGACTTCGGGGCAGAGCGGCTGCCCATAGGCCCTGGGCTTGAAAGGGCACCGAACGAAGTAGCCCTGATCGAGGTAGTGCTTGGCGGGCTGGACCCCGGTCTCCGTCATGGCGCTCAGTACGCCCTTCTGCTGCAGATATTCAAGGAGCCGGTCACCCTTGGTACCCAGGCATTCCGCAGTGCCGCCGATGGTCAGGTTCCCCGCGTCATAACGCTGTTCGCGATGGGCGTAGCTCGTGAGGCCGACCATGCGGGCAACCCCGTCCAGCACCTTGGTCATGACCGCCTGCTGCTTGATGATGGCCGTGATCTGGTCCCCATGCTCTTTGATGAGCTTGGCCTGAGCCTGCTCAGCGTCCGTAATGGGCTTGGTCTGGATGATCTCGTTGGCGGTCTTGGCGGTCGAGACCACCGGCTGCTTGGCGGGGGCCTCGGTGCGCAGCACAGGCGCGTTGTTGAACTGGGCCAGGGCCTGTTTTAGCTCGTCCCCGGAGAGGGGCTCGCTGTTTTTAAGTTCATCCGGGAAGGCGCGGCTGATCTGCGGGCTGATTTCATAGAGGTACCATTCCGCCAGGAGGTAGCTAATGGCCTTGTCCTGCCCCATGACGACATTTTTGAAGAAATGTTCACGGATGGTGATCAATTCCAGGTCGCCATTAGGGGTTGATAGCGTATAACGCCCCTGCCATAGCGGATCGACGGACGAAGCCCACTTGGCCACACTGCTGACCGTGCCCTTGTACCCGAGGGCAATAAACATATCTAGTACGACGATCCAGGGCTCACCGAAGTTGTCGATGATGATCCGGATGAGGAAGTCCCGGAACTTGAAGATGTTGAGGCCCAGTTTCGGCTTAGTCATGGGACACCTCCTTGCTCGGGGCCGCCGTGGGCGTGGCGGTGGTGGTGGGTGCGTCGGTGGTGGTGGCCGTGGTGCTGGTCGTGGACGGCTCGCTCATCTGGGACAGGGCCCAGGCGTCAAGGCCATCCTCGTCGTAGTGGGCCTTCCGGAGGAGGAGGATGTGCCGGGGAGCTTGCCCCTTCCGGCGGAGGGCCCGCAGGACGCTCGGCGGCAGGTTGAGCCGAGCGCTGGCTTCGATTTCGGGGATTAACTTCAAGTTGCACCTCTGTGAGTTAGGTTTGGCCGACTTGGTTGTCGGAGACCCTTCATTTAGTCGAAACCGAAGTTCAGATATTTTTCACTTGTACTCCGACGCGATGGCACGAGATGGGAGACCACGGCTAGATACGGCGGCTTTGGCCACTTTTGGCCACTTTTCCACGCCATTGCTCGGCCCGGGGTGGCCCTGGTCGGCATGGACCCGGGGCTCCACCTGGGCCACGACCTCGGTCAGGGCGGCGACGAGCTGCGCCACCTCCAGCGTGGTCGAGGCAGTGTACGCGCGGTCCGCAAGCCGGAGGGCAACGCTTCGTCTCCTGACCTCGATGCTCACCGCGCCCGGCAAGGGCGTGACCGTGGCGGTGTGCACACCGAGTTCGGCCCTGGCGGCGATGTCGGCCAGGACCGCCTGCAGGCTCTGGATGGTCCCCTCGGCCCGGGCCGGGGTCCCGATGGGGATCTGGGCGGCGATGGTCGCATCGGGCCCCATGACCACCGTCACCATATTGTTGTCCACGAAGAAGCCGAGGTCACCACCGATGGGAATGACCCTGGGGGCGCGGGCCAGGTGGCCTTCGGGGCCCTGAGGGTAGGCGTGAGGGAAGAAGGCGCCGGTGATGAGCGTCAGGGCAGCCCCCATGTGCTTGCTGAGTCCAGGGTTCATCGCGACCCCTTCCGCTGCTTGTAGGCGGCGAGGGCGGCGTCGATCTCAGCCTGCGGGAGGGCCAGGAACCGCTGCAGCTCGGTGTAGGGCACGAGGGTGCGCCGCCCCACCCGGATCGGGGTGATGAGGTCGGCGGCGATGCACTCCCAGACCTTCGTACTCCGGAGGCCAATGAGGGCGGCTCCGCCATCGACGCTGTAAGCCAAGGCGTGGGGGAGGTGGTTGTAGGGGAGAGGGGGTTGAACGGGGTCGGCCATTGGGAATCTCCAGGGGGAAGCGGAAGTGCTTCTCCACCTGAAGGACTTGGAATTCAGTTCGCTGGCCTTCGTAACAACGAACTGCGAACAACCACGGACAGCTGGGCCACAGACAGGCTCTCCGCACTGGGATGGCGGAGGGCCGGGCAGCCAGGGCGGGCCTTGTTCGTGCCTGGGTACTATGCCTAGTAAGCCCGATCTTCCTTTCTGACTTATCAGTTCCTGCTCATAGCCCAAGAGCAGAATGCGCTCGCTAAAATCCATACATATTATTCAACACGTCTGTTTGGTGCAATTAGAAATGGCACAAATGAATTCCATGTGCCATACAGCTCGTCGTCGAAGAAATCTTGTATGTGTTTTCACAACAAAAATTTATATTTTAGCAAATTGATCTGAAACGCACCTGCCGTTGGGACCCCGAAGGGAATGGGTGGAATGGAAAGCCTGACCACTCAGTACAGCCATGTGGAGCCCAGTGAGGATGGCCGCCTCGGAGACAGCCTCCTGGCCCAGCGGAAGTTCCTTGACCAACCCCGTGTTGGCAAGGGCCCCGTACGCTACCTTCAAAGGCATGGTTCCGCGTCCCACCGATCCTGTCCCCCTCCCCAGTCCAGGCCGACTACTGCGCACCAAGGAATTGCTTACATGGGACTCCAACCCGAACCGCCTGGCATTGAAATGGGTGGCAGAAGGGCGTCTTCGAAAATTCGGCGAAGGTGGAATTTGGCTTGTTCTTGGGCCCGGAGGTAGCACACCCCCGTCTCCAACCTTGAAGCAATGGGTTCAGGTCTTCCTTCAGCACGATCGCTTCGTGATCACCGGACCGGTCATCTGGAAAAAGCTCGGGTTTATCGTGGGCAACAGGGTCGATTCCCCTTGGTTCCGGGAGGCCATGGTCTACAACCGTGGACGGGGAGTAGAACGCATGTTTGATCGCGACAAGATCCTATTTTTCCGCCGACGCTTCCCTGTCTCGCCGACCAAGGAGTGGTTCGTGGTGGACATGCTGGAGCACGGCGTTGATTGCGGGTGCAATTGGAATGCGGCGATGGAACATCATCTCATTCTGGCGCTACAACGTGCGAAGTTGAACCCTGAAAACCTCCTTGAAGCGGCAAAGGGATATGGTGGGAAACAAAACCGGGCGTACCTGCGGAATCTTGTTGAGAAAGCGGCAAGGCCACTGCCTATCCTGAAGCCTGAAGTTGATATCTTCCTTTCCCAGCCAACTGAGAACATCAGGGAGCGGCCATAGCCGCCTCCACGCCTCGTCCAAGGGCATCGGCGCCCTGCAGGTCAATGCCGTGACGCTCGGGTGCCCCCCGTTCTCCAGGGACGTCAGCCAATGTCACCCGATTCCTGCTATGCAGCGCCAGGATGATGGCCCAGCTGTAGAAATCCCGTACCAATTCGGTTGCTCGGTGGCATAATTACTGATCACTCACAGGGTTGGTCATGTCCTCCGGCAGCAATATTTACGTAAGACGGGGTCTCAAATCGAATAAGCCGAATCCGACCTCGTCTTGGCGGCGGTCCTGATGCCGCCGGTGGCCGTGCCCGGGTCGGGTGACATCGTTCGCGTCCGGCAGCGCCAGTACTTGGTCGAGGACGTGGTTCCCGGCCAAGACGGCCAGGCCACCAAAGTCGGCCTCGCCTGCGTGGACGACGATGCCCAGGGCCAGCAGCTCGAAGTCCTTTGGGAGAAGGAGATCGACGCCTTAAACGAGAGCGAGGACGCCTGGGCCCAGATCGGCAAGAAGCCCTTCGACGCCCCGGAGCTCTTTAGCGCCTACCTGCACACGTTGAAGTGGAACTGCGTGACCGCCACGGACGCCAAGCTCTTCCAGTCCCCGTTCAGAGCGGGCATCAAGGTTGATGCCTACCAGCTTGAACCCCTGCGGAAGGCCCTGCAGCTACCGCGTGTGAGTCTGTTCATTGCCGACGATGTCGGCCTGGGCAAAACCATCGAGAGCGGCCTGATCGCCAGGGAGCTCCTGCTCCGCCGCAAGGTCAGGGACATCGTCGTGGTCTGCCCGCCGAGCATGATCCCGCAGTGGCGGGACGAGATGGAGCAACGGTTCGGCCTCACCTTCGAGGTCTACGACCGGGCCTTCGTCGCCCGGATGCGGCAGGAACGCGGCTACGCCGTGAACCCCTGGACCACCCATCCACGGTTCATCATCTCCAACCGACTGGTCATCGACGAAGCCTACGCTGCCCCCATGCGGGACTGGCTCCAGGAGATGAAGCCCGGGTCGTTGCTGATCCTGGATGAGGCCCACCACGCTGCCCCCTCCAGTGGGTCCAAATACGCCATCGACACCAAGATCACCAAGGGCATCCGCGACCTCGCGGCCCGGTTCGAGCACAGGCTTTTCCTGTCCGCCACCCCCCACAACGGCCACTCCAACAGCTTCAGCGCCCTGCTGGAGATCCTCGACCCCCAGCGGTTCTGCCGGGGCGTCAAGGTCACCAAGAAGTCCCTGGAAGACGTCATGGTCCGGCGGCTGAAGGAAGACCTGCGCCTCCTGGGTGAAGCCTTCCCCCGCCGGGTTCCCGGCCAGGTGGATATCGACGACCTGCCCGAGGACGCCCCGGAGCTCATGCTCCCCGCCCTCCTGGACCAATACCGAATGCTGCGTGAGCAGCGGCTGGCGAAAGAGGAGAAGAAGGTCCAGGCCGCATCCGGCATTGTGGTCATCGGGCTCCAGAAGCGCCTGTTGTCGAGCGTCGAAGCCTTCGCGAAGACCCTGAAGGTGCACCGCCAGACCGTGGAGAAACACGCAGATGCCATTCGCCGGGGCCTCGTGGTCCCGCCCATGGCGTTGCCCTCCATGGACCTGCTGGTTGAAAGCCCCGGCGGGGACGATGACCGCGCCGACTGGTCCGAGGAGGAGCAGGCCGAAGAAGAGCGAGTCCAGATGGAGGCCGCGACGAAGATGGCCGGGGGACGGGCTACCGATGCCACCGGCCTTGCCCTGTTCGCCCAGGAGCTCGCCCTCTTGGATCAGATGGGCAAGATCGCGGACGAGGGCAGGGGGAGGGCCGATGCCAAGGTCCAGCACCTTCTGTCATGGATCGATGGCAACCAATGCCCCGGCCTCAGGCAGGGCAACGGCAAGGCCGAGTGGAACGACACGCGGGTGATCATCTTCACGGAGTACGAGGACACCCGGCGCTACCTGATGCAGAAGCTCAAGGCCGCCACCGATGGCACCGACCGGGGGCCAGAACGGATAAAGTTCCTGTCGGGCATGACCTCGCGGGACGAGCGCGAGGCCATCAAGCTGGCCTTCAACCAGGACCCCAAGACCCATCCCCTGCGCATTCTCGTGGCAACGGACGCCGCCCGCGAGGGTCTCAACCTGCAGAGCTACTGCCGGGACTTGTTCCACTTCGACGTGCCCTGGAACCCGGGACGCATGGAGCAGCGCAATGGTCGCATCGACCGGAAGCTCCAACCTGCCAAGACCGTGAGCTGCTGCTACTTCTTCTACCGGCAGCGCCCGGAAGACCAGGTCCTGCAGAAGCTGGTGGAGAAGACCGAGATTATCCGGAAGGAACTGGGCAGCCTGGGCAAGGTCTTGGAGGGCCGCCTGAACGACCTGCTACTCAAGCACGGCATCCGCCGCGATGCCATCAAGGAGCTGAAGGCCCAGGTCGAGTGCGAGAACCTGGACCCCGAAAAGCAGGCCGTCGTGGACGAGGAGCTCAATGAGGACGGCGACCGGCAGGTCGCCCTGGCCAAGCAGATCGAGGTTCTGCGCCGGCGCATCCAGGACGCCCGGGACGCCATCGGCCTGAAGGAGTCGCACTTCCGGTCGGCGCTCTCGTGTTCGCTCAAGCTCCAAGGTGCCGCCCCCCTCCAGGAGATCCCGCCTGTCCAGGAATGGCAGCACGGGCTCCAGCGGTTCGCTTTCCCTAGGCTGGATCTGCGACAGGGGGCCGAGTCCAACTGGGGTCCGACCATGGATACCCTCCGGGCACCACGGCCCAGGGATCAGAAGCCGTGGGAGTGGCGGTCCAAGGCCCCGATCCGGCCCGTGATCTTCGAGGACCCCGGGGTCATGGACGACCGGGTCGTTCACCTGCATCTGGAGCACCGCATGGTCCAGCGGCTCCTGGGCAGGTTTACCGCCCAGGGGTTCTACCACGACCTTTCTCGGGCCTGCTTCGCGCACACCCAGGACGCCCAGCCCCGGGTCATCCTGCTAGGCCGGCTCTCCATGTATGGGCCCGGCGCGGTCCGGCTCCACGAGGAGCTGATCCCCGTGACGGCGCGGTGGGTGGAGCCCAGCCTGCGCAAGGGCACCCCGTTGTCCCCCTATCGGAAGGACGCCGAGGCCAAGACCCTGGAACTCCTGGAAGAGGCCCTCGGGGATCTCCATCCCAGGTCCGTGCCCGAGGCCCGCCTGCAGATGCTGCAGCGCCAAGCCCCCCTGGATCTCCTGGACCTTCTGGGGCCACTCAAGCTGCTGGCGGAGGACATGGCGGAGGATGCCAAGAAGAAGCTGGCCCAACGCGGGAAGGCCGAGGCCGAGTCCATGCGGGAGATCCTGGTCCGCCAGCGGGACCGCATCCGCGAGACGGTGTCCAAACACGCCTCCGGCACCATGCTGAGCCTGGAGGGCACCGACGAGATCCGGCAGCTCAAGGCCGATCAGGTCCACTGGACCAAACGCCTGACCAAGATTGAACAAGAGCTACAGGATGAGCCCGGACGCATCGAGCTCCATTACGATGTGAAGGTCTGGCGGGTTGAGCCCGTCGGTCTCGCCTACCTCTGGCCGGTGACGGGATGAGCGCCATGACCATCTTTGCCGAGGACGCAGAACGCACCCACAAGGAGTGGCTGGGGTACCTTCAGCCGGTGGGGCTGGTGGTCGTGCCCAGGTCGCTGTTGAATGCCGGGGCCCAAGTGGACAAGAACCTGGCCGAGACCCTGGAGACCTTCAAGGAAACGCTGGAGTCCTGGCCCCTGGATGCCAAGCGGGAGGAGGGCGAGCCCTACATCCACAACTGGACGACGTTCGCGTCCAGGGTCCTGGGCTGGGAGGCCCACAACACCCAGGGCGATCCGCTCCCGGCCAACCTGACCCTGCACCTGCCCGAGTACCAGGAAACCCTTAGGCCGACCTGGGCCGTGCCCGAGCCAGCCGGCGACGGCACCATGATGCTCATCCAGCAGCTCCCGACCGGGACCGTCCTGGACAAGCCCTTACCGGTCGAGGGCCGCCAGTGGGAGGCCACGCCCCAGGAACGCTTCGAGCGGTTGCTCAGGGCCGTGGACCCGCCCGTGCCGCTGGGGCTTCTGACCAACGGCTTCGAGGTCCGGGTCGTCTACGCCCCCAAGGGCGAGACCTCCGGGTACTTGACCTTCCCGGTCAAGGCCATGACCGAACCCGCCGGGCGCACCATCTTCGGGGCCTTCCTTATGCTCCTGGGGAACGACCGGCTCTTCACGCTGCCGGACGAGGCACGGCTTCCGGCTATCCTGGCGGACAGCCGCCGGGCCCAGGCCGAGGTGTCCACGGCGCTGGCAAAGCAGGTTCTCAGCGCCTTGTATGAGTTTCTGCGTGGTTTCCAGGCAGCGAACGCCAAGGCCAAGGGGTTGCTCCTGGCCGAGGTCCTTGAGAAGGAGCCGGACAAGGTCTACCGGGGCCTCCTGACCGTCCTGCTGCGCCTGGTCTTCCTCAAGTTCTCCGAGGAGCGGGGCCTGCTTTCCCGGGACGAGCTCTTCCTCCAGAACTACAGCCTCGCCGGGCTGTACGAACGGCTCCGCCAGGACCGCGCCCAGTACCCGGACACCATGGACCAACGGTACGGGGCCTGGGCGCAGCTCCTGACCCTTTTCCGGCTGACCTACGACGGCGGGAACCACCGGAGCGAGCGCAATGCCTTCCACCTGCCGCCACGGCACGGGTACCTCTTCGACCCTGACCGGTTCCCCTTCCTCGAAGGCCGGACCGTCGGCACCAGCTACATGGACGCGTCCAGCATTGAAGTGCCCTGGGTGTCCGACTCCATTGTCTACGAGGTACTCGACAAGCTCCTGATCCTGAAAGGAGAGCGAATCTCCTACCGGGGCCTGGACGTGGAGCAGATCGGCTCGATCTACGAGTCCATGATGGGCTTCTCGTTGCACGTCGCCGACGGGCCGACCGTGGCGATCAAGAGTCCCAAACCTCACGGTGCTCCGACGCCCGTGAACCTAGAGACCCTCCTCGGCCAGCCCAAGAACAAGCGCAAGGACTGGGTCCAGCAGGCGACGGACCAGAAGCTCTCCGGCAAGGCGGCCCAGGAGCTGGAGGCCGCGCAGAATATGGATGAGCTGGTCCAGGCCCTGGCCAAGAACATCGACGAGGAAGCCACCCCCGGCAAGCGGGTTCTCCCCGCCGGCAGCCTCATTCTTCACCCGAGCCTGGAGCGGCGGCGGTCGGGGTCCCACTACACCCCCCGTAGCCTCACGGGTCGCATCGTCACCAAGACCCTCCAGCCCATCCTCCAGCGCCTGGGCACCTTCCCGACCCCCCAGCAGGTCCTGGACCTCAAGGTTCTGGACCCCGCCGTCGGCTCCGGGGCCTTCCTCGTCGAGGCATGTCGGCAGCTCGCGGAAGTGCTCGTCATGTCCTGGCGGGCCCACGACCAGATGCCCAAGGTCAAGGACAACGAGGAACCCCTAAATCACGCCCGCCGGCTGGTCGCCCAACACTGTCTGTACGGGGTGGACCGGAACCCGATGGCGGTGGACTTGGCCAAGCTGTCCCTCTGGCTGGTGACCCTGGCAGCTGACCACCCATTCACCTTCCTGGACCATGCCGTCCGTCACGGCGACTCCCTCGTGGGCATCGACCCCGACGATTATGCCAAGCTCCTTTTCGGGTCCAGCTCCTCGACGGAACAGTACGGGGTCAAGGCCCGGATCGAGGCCAGCGCCGAGCGGGCCAAGAAGGCCCGTCGGGCCATCCAGGACGCGCCGGACGACACCGACGAGGCCATCCTGCTCGGGCACATGAAAGCCTTCCAGGAGGCTGTGGGCGAACTCCGGGTGGTCGGTGACGTGCTCGTCCATTGTTTCTTCATGGGGGACAAACCCAAGGACCGGGCAGCCCGCCGCGAACAAGCGTGGGTGGAGATCCAGCGGTGGTTCTCGGGGGCCAAAGATGGCTCGGGCCTCAAGGCCATGGCCCAGGGGCTTCGGTGCCTGGAGCACCCCGTCTACCCCTTCCACTGGCCCTTGGAGTTCCCCGAAGTGTTCTACCGGGAGAGCCCGGGGTTCGACGCGATTGTTGGGAACCCACCCTTCGCCGGGAAGAACACCGTCTCTGATGGCAACGCAGAGAATTATCAAGAATGGATCTTGGCTTTGCACCCAGAAAGCCACGGGAACGCGGATCTAGTGGCTCATTTCTATCGGCGGGCGTTCGATCTTCTACGTCTTGACGGTGCATTCGGTCTTATTGCAACTAACACAATAAGCCAAGGAGATACTAGAAACTCTGGCCTACGCTGGATTCGAAAAAATAAGGGAATTATTTTCTCTGCCACGCGTCGTGTCATTTGGCCCGGTACTGCGGCAGTGATGATTTCTATTGTTCATGTATATAAAGGTGACTACCAGGGGCAGGTTGATTTAGACGGACGAATCGTATCTCAAATTACCGCGTTTCTGTTTCATGCCGGTCCTGATCAGGATCCTGCACGACTTGGTGCAAATGCCAAAAAATCATTCATGGGAAGTGTCGTATTGGGAATGGGTTTTATTTTTGATGACACAGACAAGAAGGGGAATGCGAATAGCCTTGTCGAAATGAATAGATTAATAGAAGATAACCACCATAACCGTAATCGAATTTTCCCATATATTGGGGGTGAAGAAGTAAATACCCACCCCGAACACTATCATCATCGCTACATTATTAATTTTGAAGATTTTCCGTTGGGTAGACGAGACCTTTTGCCATCATGGATTAGTTCCTCAGAAAAACAAAAAGGGCAATATTCTAGCTCGATTTTTGTGCCAATGGATTTTCCAGGACCAGTAGCAGAAGATTGGCCAGATCTACTAGAAATTGTAGAACGGAAAGTTAAACAGGCGAGAATGAAACAAGGGTCTACGGTCAATCCAGATCGTTGGTATCGATTTGCACGAAATGCTTCTGACTTTAATAAAGCATCAAGTGATCTACCTCAAATCCTTGCTTGTAGTCAAGTTAGTAAATATCGGACATTTACTTTTTTGAAAAATGAATATGTTTTTGACCAAAGATTGATAATATTTAGCATTTCTGACTTTGTTAATTTTGCGATTATGCATTCTTCTTTTCATGAGAATTGGGCACAATTTTTTGGATCAACACTCGAGGATCGGTCTTGCTATACCCCTACAGATTGTTTTGAAACCTATCCTTTTCCTGCTTATTTTGAAAATGAAAAAGATCTTGATATTGCCGGAAAAAATTATTATGAATTCCGTGCGGATCTTATGATAAAGAATCAACAAGGTCTGACTGTTACCTATAATCGTTTTCACGATCCCAATGAGCTTAATACATCCATTCTTGACCTTCGTACCCTTCATAAGGTCTTGGACGGGGCCGTACTCCGAGCCTATGGCTGGGAAGATCTCAGTCTCGAATACAACTTCTACCCTGGCGAGATGCGGCAGAGCCAGCTCATCACCACCTTCGGGCCCGGGGCCCTCCTGGATCTCCCCCGGTTCTCGGTGATCGTCGGCGGGCTGGACACATGGAACGCCGGGCCCGGGGGGCGGGATGAAGTCATCGAGACCCGGCTAAGGGACAAGGTCAGGATGATCCTAGTGAACCCGGATATCCGTTTGGTGGCACCCCCGGTCGCCGACGACGACCAGGAGAACGCCGGGATCACCGTCTACAAGTTCCCCAAGTGGTTTGTGGCTCGGTCTGACACCCACATGGGCGAGACCCGGCGCAGGGCCCTGATCCACCAAGATGGCCTGCAAAAGAACGGCTATGTCCCCGATGGCGGTGGCAAACCCCTCCCAGTCGTGCCCGTCCGCTTCGTGAAAGCCTGCCGGAAGGGGCACATCTCGGACATCGACTGGTACCACTTCGTCCATTCCGGAGCCGGGGAAGGGTGTCGGACGTCCGGCAAGAAGCTCTGGATCGAGGAGCGGGGTACCAGTGGTGACCTCGCCGAGATGTACGTCATCTGCGACTGCAAGGTGGAAAGGGCCATGGTCGCGGGCATGGATATCGAAGCCCACCCGTTCCCACCCTGCAAGGGGGATCGACCCTGGCTGGGCCCCTACGGCAAGGACGACCGTTGCGGGGAACCGTCCCGGCTACTTGTCCGGACCGCCAGCAACGCGTACTTCCCCCAGATCATGCGGGTGATCTCGCTCCCGACTGCCAACGCCGAGCTCAAGAAGGCCGTGGCTGAGCAGTGGGAGCACCTCCAGGAGATCACCGAGATCGCCGAGATCAAGATGCTCAAGAAGCTGTCCAAGCAGCTCCGGGAGGCCCTGGGGGACTTCGATGAAGCCGATCTGGTCGCGGAGATCCGTGGCCGCAACCTGGGCCATATGGAGGCGGACAAGCCCGTGAAGGTCGCGGAGTTCGAGGTCCTGGCCAGCAGGGCCCCGGAAGAAGGCAAGGAGCAGCCCAACGGGGACTACTTCGCCCGCCAGCTTGCCCTTGGAGAACACGCAGACCTGCCGTGGATGGTTCCCGTGGATCGGGTCGTCCTAATCCATCGCCTGCGCGAGGTCAGCGCCCTGCTGGGGTTCACCCGCTTCGAGTCCGCCGGCCCTGACCAACAGGGTGACCTTGAGATCGGGGTGGTCCGGGCGGCCTTGGCCAGCTCGGCGTCCTGGGTGCCGGCCACCGAGATCCGGGGCGAGGGCTTCTTCATCCAGTTCAAGCCGGAGATGATCCGGGCGTGGCTGGACCTCCCCGCCGTCAAAGAGCGGGGCCTTGCCCTTCAGTACGGCTTCAACCAGTGGCTGAAGGACCACAAGGCCAGCTCCCTCAAGTTCCCCGGGCTGGCTTACGTGCTCCTGCACTCGCTGTCCCACCTGCTGATCACCTCGGTGTCCTTGGAGTGTGGGTACCCGGCCAGTTCCATCCGTGAGCGCATCTACGTCGGGGACTATGGCTACGGCATCCTGCTCTACACGGGCTCCGTGGACGCCGAGGGCACCCTGGGCGGGCTCGTGGAGGTCGGGAGGAAGATCCACGAGCACCTGCACAGCGCTTTGGAGTGGGGGATGCTCTGCTCCAACGACCCCGTCTGCGCCCAGCACGACCCCAGCGACTCCCATGAGCGGCGGTTCTTGCACGGAGCGGCCTGTCACGGGTGCCTGTTGGTCGCCGAGACCTCCTGCGAGGCGTTCAACGACTTCCTGGACCGCAGCCTCGTCGTGCCGACCGTGGACAACCCCAACGCCGCCTTCTTCGGCCAGGGGCTGGCGTGATCCCCGCCCTGTTGACCCTGGAGACCAGTTCCCTGCGGGCCCTGGCCGAGGCCATTGACAGGAAGGAGCTGGAGGTCCCGACGGCCCTGGGTCTCCAGTCCTACTGCCCCGTCAGCCAGGTCCAGACGTTGTTGGATGAGATCAAGACCGCCCGGGCCAAAGGGCTGACCAGTTCGGGGCTGTCCATCCTGGTGAGGACCCTGGTAGCGGATAGGGAGCTCCGGGCTGCCCAGGAGGTTGGGGCTGAACTGGTCTGGTCGGGTCCCGACCTTGCCGGGGACTATACCCGGGACACCCGCATCGTCGTCCATGAGCTCTTCCGGAAAGCCCGAAAGCGGGTGTTGGTCTCGACCTTCGCCTTGTATCAAGGCGAAGACCTCTTCATGCCCTTGCACGAAACCATGGCTGCCCACCCAGAACTGAAGGTCACGCTCTACCTGGACATCGCCCGGGGCGACAGCGACCTGTCCGATGCCCAGATCCTGGCCCAGTTCCGGGAGAAGTTCCTGAAGGACAACTGGCCTTGGAACCCTGTCCCCGAGGTCTACTATTACCCAAAGAGCCTGGAGAAGGCCGGGGCGTCGAAGCGGGCCTGCCTTCATGCCAAGACCGTGGTTGTGGATGGCCGTGACGTCTTCCTGACCTCAGCGAACCTGACCGAGGCTGCGCAGCAGCGCAACATTGAAGCGGGGCTGGTGCTCAAGTCCCCTGCCATCGCCTCCCAGCTCACCCACCATTTCGAGGCGTTGGTGAGGCAGGGGCATCTACTAAGATTTTAAGTTAAGGGCGCAATTGCTAGGTTATCGACAATGGTGTGATCGTAAAATAAAGAATCTAGTCGCCTTATTCAATTTGCACCTTGGAGGAGCACGGTATGCCTTTTCGAGAAGCTATTTGGCACCTTGGACCTCAGCTCCAACCCCTAACTCAGGTCTCCCTAGACTCTGAGTCCCAATTGGAAGGGTACTTGTGCGACGACCTTGGCATCCTGGATGCAGGCTGGATGTTGATCGGGCGGCAAGTCTGGACGGGGCATGGGAGGTTGGATCTTCTGGCCATGGATAGTGATGGCGGTCTTGTGGTGATCGAACTAAAGAAGCACCAGACCCCACGGGAGGTAGTGGCTCAAGTGCTCGATTACGGGAGCTGGGCGAAGAACTTATCCCTTGCCGAACTGGAGGCCATTTTCAACACCTTCCAGGCTAACCATCGGCCCAACCAACCGTTGGTCGGCCTGCGGGATGCCTTCCTGGACCACTTTCAGGGCCTAGATTTCCCCGAGGATGATGACATCAATGCCACTCACGAGCTCGTGGTCGTAGCCGCCGAGCTGGACGGTCAGACCGAACGCATCCTCAATTACCTTACCGAGACCTGGCAAGTGCCGGTCAGAGCGGTGTTCTTCAGGGTTTACGAGTACGGAGCGGACCGGTTCATAACCAGGAACTGGCTTCTTGAGGAAGATGAAGAGGAGGATGCGCCACGTCCCCGCCCAACCAAACCTTCAGCATGGGAAGGGACCTATTGCATGACCTTTGGGAGCCTCACAGAACGGAGCTGGGAGGATGCCCGCCGATATGGGTACGTCAGTGCTGGAGGCAGTGCCTGGTTTGGTCCAAAGTTGAAAAAGCTACGCAGCGGAGACCGGCTGCTGGTCTACATCCCCCAGAAGGGGTATGTGGCCGTGGCAGAAGTCGAGGAACCGGCGGTTCCGCTGAACGAGTTCAAAATCCCAGATGCAACTGGCGAACTCCTTCCAATTCGCCCCGATCAATTGCAGAATCCAGGAATATTTGCTTTCGGCGAAGATCCAAACAAAACAGAGTATCTCGTCAAGGTCCGGTGGATTCACGACGTTCCAGAAGCTGAAGCCTATATAGAGGATGGCCTGATCAAGGGCAACCAGAACCCGATTTACCGGCCCGGATCAGCTATGTGGCCGCAGACCGTGGCCAAGGTGATGGCGCATTGGGGATTGCCCACTAGCAGGCTATAGCAATCATGATTCCCATCTCCTGGGTTGGCGGGCAGGAGATGCACAAGATGGCGTTCAACGCTGAGTGGGGGCAGGCCATCGCCCCTACTCGCCGGAGTGCATCTTTATGGAGTTTTGTCCTATAGAGGGGTAGGGGCCCGTGTGGCCCCGCACAAGGAGCCCCGATCCTTAACGCCCTCATGACGTACAGCATCCTGATGAGCCTGCTCCAGGTCCTCTGGTTCCACGGCAAAACCGTGGTCCCCGGGAACGAGCGCGGAATCCTCACCGGGTGCGCAGCCTGGCTGGGCCGGACCATCTTCCGGGGCTGGCTCTTGACCTTCGTCATGTTCTTCGGATTCGCCGCCGGGGGCCCCATCGGGCCCGGTTACGCCGACTGGTGGTACAACTACACCGCCGACCACTCCACCCTGCTCTGGTTCCTAACTACCCCTGCCGTGACCTTGTTCCTGTGGTTCCTCTGGCACTCGACCTTCACCTGCGCGAAGTCGCCGGGGACCATGGGCTGGTGGTCGCCGGGGAAGGCCCCGAGCCTGCACCGGATCTCCATGGCCCTGCCGGCGGTCTGGGGGGCAATCTTCTACGGCTGGTTGCTCCTGAGCCCGACGTTGCCCTTTTTCTCCTGCTACGTTCGGCACCTGCTCCTGCGCACCCCGCTTGATGTCGCCCTTGGATGGTGACCGCCGTGGAGGCCAACCCGTGCACCCGCTAGACTCCCCGGAGCCCCGCCCAGGGCCACCCCACTACAGATCATCCCGTCCATCCTTGCCGCCTATCTGGGCAGCCTTCCTGAGCGGGCTCCGGGCGAAGGGTTTGGCTCCAGATGGCCAGTTGGTCGCCATGGAGAGGGCCGGGGCCGCGCCCGAAATCCTGGCCACGCTTGTCGCCCAGCTTTGGTTCCCGAGGTCGAAGGTGACGCGATGCGCCATGTACTCAGAGCCTGAGGAGGAGTTCACGGCAGAGGAGAAACTGGCCAGAAGCTCATGGGCCATTCGCTTCCTCGACAACCCGGAGTCCGTGATTGCCGTGCTTGGCCATCGTTTGATGGACGTCTACGCCTTCCGGCTCGCGTCCCTGCACCCGTCCCGCTGGTTGGACGGGAAGATCCACCTCGGCCTGGAACCCGAGCTGATCCTCGCCTCCATCGAGCGCGGGCTCCTGTTCTTGTCGCCGATCGCCCCGCTCGACCTGACCTGGTTGACGGTCATGCAGGGGAGCTTGGAGATCCACGACCCCATCTGGCCCCTCC
>TBL_comb47_HYPODRAFT_10003463_pt1 | contig 18673 bp, 21 predicted proteins | sample TroBogypolimnion_40_FD_10682 | JGI IMG/M metagenome (IMG submission 10682)
CTTCTAAGTCTGTAATTTCTTCTAAGCTAAGTTGTTTTATATAAAGCATTTTCAATTAAAAAAAATAGAGTAATCATACTCTAACTATCCAAAACTTAGTTAAATTAATTAATCATAGGTACTTATCCCTGTAGTGAGGAGGTGCTTATTCCTAAGACTAATAACCTCAAGTCAGAAGCGCTTATAATTAACCGCCTAATTATGCGATAATAAAAAGTGTAATAATAAACACGCTAATAACGTATAAAAAGGAAATATTAATGTTCTCATTGCAAACTATCTTCGGTAAAGGCGATAAATTCTATGGCTTGCTAGAAGCTAGTGCCGAATCGGTACATTTGTCAGCTAAATCATTAGTCGAAAGTCTAAATACTCCAGCGACAGAACAATCGTTGGAAAAGCTTAAGCTGGCGCGTCGACGTGAAAAGGATTTATTCGCACAAATTAGTGAAGAGCTAGTAAATACCTTTGTGACCGTACTTGATCGTGAAGATATTGAAGCACTTAACAATGCTCTTTATAAGATACCTAAAATTGTGGAGAAGTTTGCGAAGCGTTATGATCTGGCATTACCGCGTATGGGTGACGTGGATTTTACCAGTCGAGCAGTGATGCTGGAACAAGCCTGCAAGGTTTTGAAGCAAATGGTTGATCTATTAACTATTCCTGCGGCAGGCTTAGTCGCTTGGAGCATGGTCAATGTGTTGTTTTTGTTACACTAGAATCAACCCGCTTGTTGCTCGCTGTGCCTTTAAGTGACTCGCCTTTCAAGGCGAACCATGACGCCATATAAAATATGTGACAAGCCGGTATAAAGAAAGAATGGGGCGAAATTTTCATCAATCGCTACGGCATTAATTTCGCCGTAAAAGTTCATTGAAGCTATCATCATTATTAGGAAAAACCCTACAGGTATCATGACTTGAAAGTTATGTCTGAAATAACTATACAATAAGATCATGATTTCAGTCATTGCCAGATAGATCATGATGATGCGCAAATTATTGTCCAGAGCGCCATAAAGATCCTCGTTAAATTCAAAGAATGAGTAATTATCTGATACGGATAATAGGCAGCCAGCTATGAGTATCATAACGGAAATGTAGAAATTAACTTCAAGGAGTAATTTGATGCTTTTAAATGCCATGCTATTTATCTGCTTTGCCTATGATAGGCACTGGATTAACCGTTAGGTAGATTGAAGACATTACAAAATGAACAATCTTGGTAAGCAACTTACCTGCTAATCGTTAGCTTGTCAAAAAGTGTTGGCAGTGTGCTGACTATGGCGGATTTCTTAATCAAAAATCCGCCATATATTTTATAGCTTATGAGTTTGGCATTGAAGATAGATGTGCGTCTAATTCTGCTCTAATGAGAGCATCGTAATGGCGGTTTAATGTGGCATCGCTAGGCCGTGGGAGAAGAGTCGCTTCTACTTTTTGTTGTAACTGTGACAGAAATGTATTTTCTGGTGTTATTGGCTCAATGACGTTAAGTTCTGAGTCGTCTTGATTAACTTCAGTGCGCATTTTGATTAAGGCAATAACTAAGAGTGCTAAGAAAAACACAATAACTTCTAACATATCAATACCTCAGCTAGATAAAGTACAGAGATTTAATACCATGAAAGTTGGTCAGCTTTAAAACGATTACTATGGTTTTTAAGATTGAACACAATGATTGCAATGGTAAACAATGCTGTTGATACGGTGTATTCACCGGAAATAAATAGTACGATTGAGAATATAATTAGTGCGGCTGTGCCAGTATCTTTAGGTAAAGTTTTCATATTTGAGCTCGTTTAAAATTAACTATGGGTAGATTGTATCTGACTTGTTTTTTGAGGGCAATGCTATGATATACGCATGGATTGTATTCAAATTAGAAACAATTGGTTCGGCGTGTCGCGCAAAAATAGCGTAAGCATTCATTTTATTTTTAAGGTGGCTGATTTGTTTAGCCATTGATTCGCTTTATCGGATAACCAACTGCCCGCTACGTTGTCGTTTTTGCAAATATGGTCTAAAAAAGCAATAGAAACGCTGTAAACAACGGCTACTTGGGCATAATCTTGATTACCATTTAGTGTAGCTCCGCCTCTCGATTTAGGTGTCATTTCATTCGATGGCTTATCTTCATGAGAGTTGCTTCTTCCACTGCTACCACCATATGTATTACTAAAGCGTGATCTGCTATTTTTGGATTCAGTGTCTTCTGGGGATTCTTGTGTAGATTTTGGGTCTTGGTTTTGGATTAAATGATCACCAGACAATAGTAGGTGATTGCCTTTTTTTAAAACTAATAAATATTTGTTTCCCAGTGGAGAATATTCCCAGATAGCGGTGCGTGCAAAAGGGGTACTGATAGCGGAAGGATCCTCATCTTCTGCGCCCGTGACAGCGAGAATGGGCATGGATATGTTTTGATAGCGTGTGCTGATGTCACCCAATGCCATATCTACGGCAGGACTTAACAAAATAGCGGCCAGTGGTCGAAAATCTGCGGTTGAGGGTAGGGCGATATCATACGTTTCGCCAATAATAGCCGCTGTTGTTTGTGCGCCTATATCATAACCGGCAATAACGATTCGAGATAAATCGGCTCTTGCAAATAACCCTAGTCTGCTTTGGCTGCGCTGTTTGAGTTGTGCGTAAGCCCAGAGCACATGATTTATGCGCTTGCTAAGCTGTTCTTGCGAGAAGTATTGGTGGCCTACGTAGCGAAGATCATTGTTTCTAACGTCTTTTAAAGCTGCCGAATTGTCATATTCTTTACTAAACCATGAGCTACTTTTAGTGGGTGTCACTTTGGGTGTGCCTTTAAGTGCTTCACCAAGTGTTATAGGTTGTACACTAAATACAGAATAGCCCGCTTTAGCCCACGCTTCTCTCCAGAGTTTACCGGCCTCGGCAGCTTCACCTAAGCCAGGTAAATAAACAATTAGAGGATAATTGCCGGGAACTGTTGGTGCAAGCATGGTTATCTGGATGCCTTGACCATCATGCTGCCAGGTTTCTGTGATGGACTCTATATCATAGTTAAGTACCGCAGAATAGCCGCCCTTTGCTATAGATTCATTTATTTTTGCCGATTGCTGTTCAGCTGTTAAGGGGCTAGATCCCATAACACAAGCCGTCATGAAACTAGTGATAAGAAGACTATAAGTTATTGCTAAAAAGTAAGGGGTCATTTTTTTCATGAGGTAGTGCTAAGGCTATTTTTAAAAGAGGGTCAGTATTAAAGCTGGCTTAGCTTAGTTATTCTTTTGGCGACGTAGGCATTAAGTCATTATGATTTGGCTGTGTTGGCTTTGCGCTAGGTGTTAATTTAGGTATAGGCAAGGGAATAGGTGGGTAGGGTGATGTTACTTGAGCAGGCGTAACGCCAGTGAACTGCCCATAGACTGGAACCTGATGGCCTTTAATGTACATGCATTGTATATAAGCCATATCGTAGTGTAGTTGATCGTCATCTATAGAAGAATATTTTGACGGGGCTGCATTAGCGTTACCATTCTGATTTAAAGTGCCGCTCACTTGGCGTGTGGCAAATTGCTGGCAGATAATATGATCATTACTAAATTGTTCCAATGATAAGCCGTTACCAGGTAGCACCATGATGCTGGGGCCAGTGGGTATGCTCGCGCAGCCTAGCATCGTTAGTAAAATGATGCTTGTAACTATAATAATTAAACGAGACATGAGAAAGCTCCTTGGTTAGCGAGGCGGTGGGGTGGGTTCAACTTGCTGCCAGCCATTTGGACATTCTCTAACATAAGGATAATAGCCTTTTGGATTTTGGCAGTAATACCAATAATTACTTTGATTTTGTTGTACTACTACGGGTGCTGGGGCTTGCTGAATATAGACCGGTGGTGCTGTTGGAACGGTGACCACAGTAGGCGGGTAAGCATAACCATAGTTATTATAGCCACCATAATAACTACCGAGCCCGTAGCCCACACCTAAACCCAAGCCTAAACCGAGTACGCTATAGCCATATCCGTTATGATGGCCGCCACGATAGCCATCATAATGATGGCCTCCGTATCCACCGCCATAATGACCGCCACCATGACCGCGGTCACCCCATGCAGGAGTTATAGCTAGTGATCCAACGAGTGTAGTGGCTAAACATAATGCTGTGATTTTTTTCATAATAATCTCCATGCTAGAGGTGCTGGTGATAGTTAACGTTAGTGCGATAAAGAAGAGACTATCGGTATTGATTTTGTTAAGACTTAAATTAAAGTGGATAGTGTATACCTGTTATTTATCACTCGTAGCTATATTATAAAATAGACTATAACTTCAGATAGATAGAGGTGTTTTAAGGCTTGTTGTGAGTGCGTACAAAGTAATTTAGGCTATCAACTTAAAGCGGGACAGTTTCAGTACAGACGAAAGGCTCAGGGCGAAAGATTAAGCGTAGGAGACCCTCTACCATTAAGTTAGTGGAATTCAATATGCAGTGGGAGTGACTTTAGCCACGACAATCGTGGCTAAAGCCACTCCCACAATTCTACAAAAAACCTTAACTGTGGGCAGTGAAACTAAATCATCCGGTCTTAAATTGGTAGCCGTAATTTAAATCCAAATGACTGAGCTTAGCCAGTTAAGTCTTTATCTAGATTCAGCATTTCCAGTGCTAAATTAGCCATGTTTTTGGAGCCGCCGCCTTGTCCTAATTTGTCTTTGACCAAAAGTAAGTTTGTACGCATGACATCAGCGTAGGGTTTATCTAGCAAAATCCGCTTTACTTCTGCCGCGATGTTTTCGGGTGTTGCCGCTTGTTGAATCAGTTCTTTAATAGCAAGCTTGCCTAAAACAATGTTGGGCAAGCCTATAAAAGGCGTATTAACCAACCATCGACCTAGCCAGTAAGTAATCGTGGCTAATTTATAAGTAATCACCATAGGTATAGTCATTAACGCGACTTCTAGGGTTGCAGTTCCTGAGGTTGTCATGATGACATCACAGCATTGCATGACATCATAAGGTTGATATTTTATAACGGTAATATGGCAGCTTGAGACGCTTAAATAAGTGTTTAACAAGGCATCACTAATCGAGTCAGCTTGAGGCAATATAAATTGCACATTAGGAATCTCGGCATGTAATCGTTCAGCAGCCATTAACATAACCGGCAATAAGCGATTGATTTCATTGGCGCGACTGCCCGGCAATAAACCAATAACGGGTTTATGCTCATCTAAACCAAACCGAATACAGTTTTCAGCTCGACTATGGTTGGCATGGACTTTATCTACAGAAGGATGGCCGACATAACGCACGGGTACATTTTCGGCATCATAGTAAGCCGTTTCAAAAGGGAAGATTACCGCCATCATGTCAATTGCTTTACCATAGGTTTTTACTCGACCAGGCCGCCAAGCCCAAACTTGGGGGCTCACATAAAACAATACTTTGATACCTAAGCGCTTAGCGAAACGCGCCAATTTAAGATTGAATTCTTTATAATCCACACAGACTAGTAAGTCAGGTCTTTCAGTTGCAAGCAATTGTTGCATGAGTGTTAAGGCACTACGAATTTCGCCATAGTGCTTAATGACTTCAACCACACCAATAACTCCGATAGCGCCCGAGTCATAGCGAATATCGATACCCGCCTGTGCCATTTTTGTACCACCCATACCGATGCCTTTGATAGTGGGCTGCTGTGCTCTCAGCTCCAAAAACATGTTGGCCGCGTGTTGGTCGCCGGAAGATTCTCCGGCGCTAAAGAGGATGGTTAAGGTTTTTTTTTGTTGAGGCATGGATAAAGTTCTCTGGACTATAAATTAATTAATAGCCAATTCATTAGCAATCATTTCCGCCTGCTTAAGCACGGTTTCAGTGGCAAGTAACTGCATGTCAGGTGGATAGCCGTATTGCCGCAATAGTCGTTTGACAACAATCTTTAGTTTGGCTTTTACATGGTGGTCGTAATCGTCCAACACCGTTAAGGCATGGCTGTATTTTTCCAATATCGACAAGATGCCTTGCGCTTCGCTGCCTGATAGCTCTTTGTTGTGAAGCCAAGCGGGAAGACAAAGCAATTGCCTGCCTTAAATTGGCCAGCTTGTCCTTTTCTGCCTGGAGCTTTGTTGGAACAGTGTTTCAGCCATCGCTTCAAGCGTAAGGTTTTGACGGTGCAGCAGGTCTATTTTATCGTCCAAACTACTAAGAACGGCAGCAATGGCTTTTTGTTCGGGAAGAGTCGGAAGCGTTAAAGGTAATCGACGCAAAATTGATGAATTTAGATTAGGCATTGTCGTCCGCCACTCACTCATAACTCAATCCTTATCCACAATCAACTCAGCGCCATGTAGCTCAGATAACTTACGGTCAAAGGTATGCAATACCAACTGCTGACGATTAGCATTATTGAGAATCAGGCAATCTGCAAAGCCCACATTACTGATATTAAATAACGCTAAATCCGCGTCTAACGTTTCGGCGTTTTCTAAAATAATATCAGGATGATTGCGTAACTTTTCCAGCACCAACAAAATTTGCTCTTTTTTGAATTGATAAGTGGTTTGTAAAACCCACAGTGTTTCTATCAACACAACCTGACACACCCAAATAGCATCATGCTCAGAAATTAATTCCCGCGCAAGACGGCATTGTTGCTCTGCTTTGGGTTCATTAATCAGTATTCGAACTAAGACATTGGTATCACAGGCAATCATTAAATCGCTCCACCCCTTGCAGAGCAATAGCCCTTTCCATATCTTCGAGTGATACGCTTATTTCAGAAGTCAAAATACCGCAAATATCGGCAAAATGATTTTTCTTGGCTTCAATAGTCGGTTTTGTTTGGCTTTGTTTTAATGATAATTCAACTTTCTTTTTTTGTTTGGCTAATAATTCCTGCAAAAATAACCACTGTGTTTCATCGGATAAGGTTTCATAAAGCACATATAAACTATGCGCCGCATTTAGATTTTGTGTTTGCATGAGCGTTACCTCTTTCTGTTAAATCGTTTTGGGTTATAACTCAATTTTTGCTAAATTCTCAATAATTGTTTTATTCAATTGCGCTTCTTCGTTTAGTTGCGCTGCAAATTCCGCTTTAAGAGCGGCAAACCGCTCTTTAAAATCAAAATCATCTTCATCATCGGGCAAGCCGACATAACGACCAGGAGTTAGTACAATGTCGAGTTCTTTAACACGCTCAATGGGTGCAGAACAACAAAAGCCTTTGATGTCTTCATAATTGCCGTCAGGATTACGCCCGTTGTGGTAAGTATTAGCAATTTGCTGAATATCTTCTTCTGATAATTCACGGGTACGGCGGTTGATTAAATGCCCCAAATTCCGGGCATCGATAAACAGAATTTTATTCGGGCGGGGATGAACCCCGACCTTGAAGTAATCTATGTGCTTGGAGTAAAACAGCTTCAGCTGTTTTAAAAGGCAATAGCTGAAGCTATTACTGTTTTCTCTTAACTTAATGGCAATCGGAAGGGATTGTCCCTAAGAAACTATACCTTCAAAACACCTCGAATAATGTCCACAATCTTGTGAATATCATCATTGCTTAGGAAGGGACAAATCGGCAAAGAAAAACAAGTCGCTGAAACATGTTCAGTAACCGGTAAACTTAAATTAGCACATTCTTCTTTAAAGACATTTTGCTGATGCAAAGGCACGGGATAATAAACGGCACAGGCAATTTCTTGAGCCTGTAAGGCTTGCATTATTTCATCACGATGATCAGATAATAAGGTGTATTGATGATAAACATGCTCGCCTAAACCATCTTCATAAGGGGTAATGAGTGGCAAATCTGCCATGAGTTCTGAATACAAATGTGCGACATGACGACGTGCTTGATTGTATTGGTCAATGCGTTTTAATTTGGCGCGTAAGATGACGGCCTGCATTTCATCGAGACGACTGTTATAACCAATCACATCATGATAATAACGCACATCTGAACCGTGATTACGAAGTTGTTTTATTTTAGCCGCTGTTTCATCTGAGTTAGTAACCACCAAACCGCCATCACCAAAGGCACCTAGATTTTTGCTGGGAAAAAAGCTGTAGCCTCCCGCGTGACCTATCGCACCTGTTTGTTTGCCATTAATGCTGGCACCAAAGGACTGACAAGCATCTTCAATTAGTTTTAATTGATGTTGTTCACAAAGCTGCAAAATCTCTGTCATGTCTGCTGGCTGACCAAACAGATGCACGGGCATAATGGCTTTAGTGTTAGGGGTAATGGCAAGCTCTATGGCTTCTGGAGAAATATTGAAAGTTCTAGGATCAATATCAACAAAAACAGGAATAGCACCCACATATTTAATCGCTTCTGCTGTGGCTATAAAGGTAAAGGCACTGGTAATGACTTCATCACCTGCACCGATACCTTCGGCAATTAAGGCTAAATGTAAAGCGTCGGTGCCAGAGGCAACGCCAATGGCATGTTTAACGCCTAGATAAGCTGCGGCTTCCTTTTCAAAAGCCTGTACATTGGGGCCTAATATAAAAGCACAGTTTTCTATTGTTTCAGCCAAACCGCGCTCAACTTCATCTTTAATTTCAACATATTGAGCTTTCAGATTTACCATGGGTATCATGTTTTATTGCCTTATATCTTATAGGTAGACGTGTCTCTACGAATGATTATGAAACTCTAATAACAGAGTTTGTTATTAACTTAATATTTTAAAAGGGCGTATGCAATACGCCCCTACGGACATCACCACAATAATATCGTTCTTGCGTGTAATTCCAATTTAACTATTTATCACCTAGCAACTGCGTAATTTGTATCGCTGTTGCCAATGCTCGTCTACCGGCTTCACCCGATACTAAGGGTGGATGTCCGGTTTGAATGCAATTGATAAAATGTTTGATTTCTTCAAGTAGAGCATCACCGCCTTCGAAAACAGATTCTTCTGTTTCTATTTCAGGAATGCCGGGAAACATTTCTTTGCTACCGGTACGATATTTGTTTAATACCCGATTTTGAAAATCGACAGAGATATAGGAGCTAGGTCTAAACAAACGCATTTTACGTTCCAGTTTCATACTAATTCGGCTTGCGGTGACATTCGCCACGCAGCCATTTTTGAAGAGTATTCTGGCATTAGCAATATCAGTGCCCTGAGTCAAAACCGCTGTGCCGCTAGCATCAATCCGCTCAATTTCAGAATCCACTAACGCTAAAATAATATCAATGTCGTGGATCATTAAATCTAAAACCACGCTGACATCATTAGCCCTAGGATTAAAGGGGGATAGACGATGAGATTCTATAAACAGCGGTTTTTCATCTTTATCTAAAGCTAATACGGCAGAATTAAATCGTTCTAAATGACCTACTTGTAAAATAAGATTTTTAGTTTTGGCGATGGCGATTAACTCATCGGCTTCGGCCACCGTAACGGTAATTGGTTTTTCAACCAAAACATGGCTGCCAGCATTTAGAAAATCCTTGGATACTTGATGATGCAGAGTGGTTGGTACCACAATACTGACGGCATCAACGTTACCTAGTAATGATTGATAATCTGTTAGTGCGCGTGCATTATACTTATCTGCAACCGCTTTAGCGGCCTCTTCATTGATATCGACAACGGCAACCAACTCACAATCGGGTAATGAGGCATATTTTTCTGCATGAAATCTACCTAAATAGCCGGTACCAATAACAGCACATTTTAATTTCTTCATTTACTTTGGACGTTTATTTATTTAAGCCGAACAGGGTCTTATAACAATGATGTTATCAGCAGTGAACTGTTCGGTGATGGCGCTAACTTTGTATTGTAATCTATCGGGATTTAATCATAAACTTTATGTCTACTTAATCCAGCGCAAGCGATTGGCATTAGTTACGACGGTCACAGAAGATAAGGCCATAGCCGCACCTGCAATCATCGGATTTAATAAAATGCCAAATAAGGGGTACAACAAGCCGGCAGCAATAGGAATACTGATGGTGTTATAGAAAAAAGCCCCGATTAGGTTTTGTTTTATATTAATAACCGTTGCTTTTGACAAGGCAATCGCCTCTGGAATTTTTAACAACGAGCCTTGCAGTATGACGATATCTGCACTCTCAATGGCAACGTCGGTACCCGTACCTATCGCTATGCCAACATTAGCTTGCGCCAATGCCGGTGCATCATTGATACCATCTCCAACCATACCGACAATTTCACCTTGTTGCTGTAATTCTAAAACGACAGCTGCCTTGTCTTGAGGTAATACCTGAGCACACACTTCAGAAATCCCCGCTTGTTTAGCAATAGCATGAGCCGTTATTTGATTGTCGCCAGTCACCATAATAATACGCAAGCCTAGGTCTTTAAGACGTTGTACGGCAAGAGCGGAATCTTTTTTGATAGGATCGGAGACGGCAATAATGCCGACTATTTTGTCATTGACGGCTAATAACATGGGGGTTTGTCCTAGAGCGGACAATTTTTCTAATTTATTATTGTAACGAGTAAATTTGATGCCTTTAGCATCCATTAAGGCTTTATTGCCGAAGAATATTGGTTGGTCATTGATAGTCGCCATTACACCAAGCCCCGGTATTGCTTCAAACTGCTGAGTTTTAGTTAGCGTAAGCTGTCTATTGGCCGCTGCGTCTACAATAGCGGCAGCCAACGGATGTTCAGAACCCGATTCTATGCTTGCAGCCCATTGTAAGATTTGATCTTCAGTAAACTCATCAATGGCTATAATGCTTGAAACGATGGGTTTGCCTTCGGTGACGGTGCCTGTTTTATCGAGAATTAAGCAGCTTATTTTTCCCGCAGATTGTAGCGCATCACCTTTACGAATTAAGATGCCTGATTGTGCCGCCCTGCCCACGGCGACCATTACAGAAATAGGCGTTGCTAATCCCAAGGCGCAGGGACAAGCAATGACTAATACTGTCATAGAGGTGACAAAAGCATAGCCTAACGAAGGTTCTGGTCCAAATACATACCATATCAGGAAGGTTAGGGCTGAAATAACCAGAACAGCAGGTACAAAAACACTGGAGATTTTATCAGCCAAGCGGGCTATTTCAGGTTTGCTATTTTGAGCTTGTCTAACGCTCATAACAATTTGTGCTAAGGCGGTATCGCGTCCTATACGCGTTGCTTTAAATAGAAAGCTGCCGGTCTGATTGATGGTGCCCGCTACAACTTCTGCGCCAATGACTTTTTCTACAGGTAGTGGTTCACCTGTTAACATCGCTTCATCGACAGTGGAATGACCTTCCAACAAGATGCCATCAACGGCAATCTTTTCACCGGGTCTGACGCGTAAAATATCACCTAAACCCACTTGTTCGATGGGAATATCAATTTCCTCAGCGTTTCGGATAACGCGAGCGGTACGTGGTTGTAAACCGATCAATTGCCGAATAGCACTGGAGGTTTTACCTCTGGCCAAGGTTTCTAATGCGCTGCCTAGATTAATAAAAGCTAATATGACCACCGCAGCTTCAAAGTAGGCGTGTTTGGCTAAGGTAGGTAAGGTCTCTGCATAATCAATGACTATGCAGGAATATAGCCATGCTGAACTTGTTCCTAGCGCAATCAAGGTATCCATGTTGGCCTGTTTTAGGCGAAGAGATTTGATGGCGCCACTATAAAAATGCCAGCCAGAATAAATTAATATCGCCAATGTAAGTAGGGCAGTTTCCGGCCAAAGCCATAGTCCGGTTGCTGAGCCGATTTCGGGTAGCCAACTAAAATGTTCAGCGGCCATTAATAGGGCACCAAAAACACCCGCGACAGAGGCTTTCTTCATTAAGGATCGATAGCGCTGTAATTCTTGATCTTCTTGTTCAGAGGGATCTTCAATACCTTCCATTATTGCCGCATCAAAGCCCGCCTCTTTAGCCGCTTGCTTTAAAGCCGTTGGATTTGCTAGGCCGGTAATGGTCGCTGTGTGATCAGCAAAATTAACGCTGACAGAACTAACGTTTTCGACTGCGGCTAAAGCACCTTCAATAGCGCTAACACAACCTGCACAACGCATACCTAAAATGGATAGGCGTATCTCATTAGTCGTCTCTTTTGTACTCATGGACCTTACCTTTGGTGTGTTATTTGATGGGGTTTATACTCCAAAACCGGCCTCTATAATAGTTGCTTTTATGGTGTCGATATCAATGAGTTCATTATTATATTCAATGCGGATTTCATTGTTTTTAGCCGATGCAGCGACTGAAATAACACCTGACATAGCACTAAGCTTTCCTTTAATATTACTTTCACATCCGCCACATTTCATTTCGGTAACGGTTAAGGTTTGAGATTCAATCATTTTTATCCCTGCTATTCCTGCTATTAATGGCTGGCAATTATAGGCTTTCAGATAACTATTTTCCAAAACAAAAAAACACACCCGCAAAGATAGTCTAAAATGCCAACTAGCAAGTAGGAGATAGCGATCTAAAGAGCATGGATTTATGCTGAAGTCATCAGATTAAATTATTGACCTAAACTAATAATGTCCAAATTAAATCCCGAACAACAAACTGCGGTTAAAGCGATAGATCAACCCTTATTAGTGCTAGCGGGTGCCGGTAGTGGTAAAACGCGAGTGATTACCGAAAAAATCGCTTATCTTATTAAACAAGGCTTACCTGCGAGACATATTGCGGCGCTGACGTTTACTAATAAAGCAGCGCGAGAAATGAAAAGTCGCGTTTCTAAATTGATTGATAGCTCTGAAAGTCGAGGTTTACGAGTATCTACCTTTCATTCCTTGGGGCTGGATATTTTGCGTAAGGAGCATAAGGTCTTAGCTTACAAAGCCGCCATTACCCTGTTTGATGAACAAGATAAACAAACTTTATTAAAGAGTTTGATTAATTATGGCGCAAAAGACTGTGATATTGATAATGTCGACCGATATGCTCAACAAATTGGGCAATGGAAAAATGCTTTTATTACTCCCGAGCAGGCGTTAACGTCAGCAAGCCCAGATCAGCATCCCATCGCCGGGCTATACCAAGAATATACGCGCAGTCTCAAAGCTTATAATGCGGTTGATTTTGACGATCTGATTTTGTTACCGGTGTTGTTGTTTCAGCAGCACCGTGAGGTATTAGAAAAATGGCAGAATAAAATTCGTTATTTGTTAGTGGATGAATATCAGGATACTAATATCACCCAATACCAATTAATTAAATTACTGGCAGGTAGCTTAGGACGCTTTACCGTGGTGGGTGATGATGATCAGTCTATTTATGCGTGGCGTGGCGCACAGCCCGAGAACTTAGCGCAATTACAAAAAGATTACGCTAGGTTACAGGTTATTAAACTAGAGCAAAATTATCGCTCTACGGGTCGTATCCTGAAAGTGGCCAATCATCTGATCGCTAATAACCCTCATGTCTTTGAAAAGCGATTATGGAGTGAGCTAGGTTATGGTGATGCACTGCGCGTGTTAAGTCATAGAAATGATCAAGTTGAAGCGCAACAAGTGGTTTCTGAAATTGTTCATCATAAATTTAAAACGGGGGGCAGTTATCAAGATTATGCCATTTTATACCGTGGCAATCATCAATCTCGATTGTTTGAGCAAGCACTTAGAGAAAATAATATTCCCTATTTAATTAGCGGTAGCTCATCATTTTTTAATAACCCAGAAATTAAAGATATATTGGCTTATTTACGTCTAATGGTTAATCAAAACGATGATGCGGCCTATTTACGTATTATCAATACGCCTAAGCGTGAAATTGGCCCGACGACATTAGAAAAGTTAGGCACGTATGCAAATGAACGACATATTAGTCTGTTTGCCGCCAGTGCTGAATTAGGTCTCACACAAAAGCTCTCTGAAAAATCAATCATAAGATTACAGAAATTTTATAATTGGGTGCTCGATACTGCCGGTCAAATTGACCGTGGTGATACCTTTGTGGCCATAGAGCAGGCTATTAATCACATAGCTTATGAACAGTTTTTAAAAGAAAACAGTAAAAGTAACGAGTCGGCTGCCCGCAAAATCAAGAATGTTAATGAGCTGGTTGAATGGCTTAAGCGTATTGCCGATAAAGATAGCGAAGTTCAAAAGCCCCTAGCTGAAATTGTCTCTAAAATTATGCTGATGGATATTATGGAGCGCAATCAAGAACAAGAGTCTTTAGATCAAGTTAGTTTAATGACCTTACATGCTGCAAAAGGACTAGAGTTTCCGCATGTTTTTCTCATTGGTATAGAAGAAAATATATTGCCTCATCAAAGCAGTATAGAGGCTGATAATATCGAAGAAGAACGGCGCTTGGCCTATGTCGGTATCACGCGTGCTCAGCGTACCTGTACCTTTAGTTACTGCACACATCGTAAGCGATACGGTGAGATTTCTGAATGCGAGCCCAGTCGATTTTTAAATGAATTGCCGGCTGATGATTTAGAGTGGGTTAATAAAAAACAATTAACGCCAGACGTTATTAAAGAACGAGGCAAGGCCAATCTAGCCAATTTAAAAACAATGTTATCGTAAGCTCTCGTAGGCAGAAAACTATCTGGAAGAACATAATGAAAAAACTAATATTACTACTGTTACTAATGGTTTCAACGAATGTGTTTTCGAAATGGACTAAAATAGGTGGCAATGATGAGGTGGTATCTTATATTGACTTTGAGTCTATACAAAAAGAAGGTCATAAGCTATTAGCGTGGGTACTGGGAAATAAAGTAAAAGTGTGGATGTTAAATGATTACAAGCTAAGTCAGATTCAAATTAATGGTATGAAATATTATTCAGATATAGTTCATTATGAATTTGATTGTGAAAAAGACAGCCAATTAGTGCTTAGTGCTAAAGGTTTCTCAGGTCATATTGGATTAGGTGAGCTTATGAGTAGTGTGGGTGTTTCTAATGCAACTGAAGAAATAGTCCCCGGAACTATCAGTGAAATCAGATATAAAATTGCCTGCGATAAGAAATAGTCGTTAATTATTAAGACGTGTCATCTCATGCCTGTCGGGGTTTGCAACCCATACGCATCAAACTAAGCCAAAACACTGGCGAGACGGGGGTTATAACTTGCGAGACGGGGTTTATAACCCCGTCTCAAACGTTTTATATTGCTATTACGATGCCGGTCGGGGTTTATAACCCCGACCGAAATGTTTAAATGCTTCAATAACTTTCGAAACCTTAAAGGTTAAGAACGGGGTTGCAAACCCCGTCCCACTTGTTGCAAACTTCGCCCCGCATGTTACGATAAAACTTTTACTGTGATTGAAAATACATGGCTTTTAATAATAAGTTATAATTTGCGGCTTTAAGTAAATTTAGTCTATCAACCACAGCATGTCAGAAAACCTTTCAGAACTGCAGCGACGTCGTACCTTCGCTATTATTTCTCACCCCGATGCGGGTAAAACCACCATTACCGAAAAACTTTTATTGTTTGGCGGTGCCATTCAATTAGCCGGCTCAGTCAAGGGCAGAAAAGCGGCGCGCCATGCGACTTCTGACTGGATGGAAATGGAAAAAGAACGGGGCATTTCGGTGACGACCTCGGTCATGCAGTTTGAACATAATGATTGCATTATTAATCTACTCGACACGCCTGGCCATGAAGACTTTTCTGAAGATACTTATCGTACCTTAACAGCGGTAGATTCCGCGTTATTGGTGATAGACGTTGCTAAAGGTGTTGAAGAACGCACCATTAAACTGATGGAAGTTTGTCGCTTGCGTACCACGCCTATATTGACGTTTATTAATAAACTCGATAGGGAAGGTCGTGAACCTATCGAGCTGCTAGATGAGGTTGAGACGGTATTAGCTATAAAATGTGCACCTATGACCTGGCCTATTGGTATGGGCAAGCGTTTTAAAGGTGTTTACCATCTTTATAAAGATGAAATTCATTTATTCAGTGCCCAGCATGGTGGCAAAATTGCCGAAGCCCAAGTGATCAAGGGCTTACACAATCCCAAGCTTGATGAATTACTTAATGATCAGGCCGATGAATTACGTGAAGAAATCGACTTGGTCAAAGGGGCCAGCCATGAGTTTAATCTGGAAGAGTATTTATCCGGTCTGTTAACGCCTGTTTTCTTTGGTTCGGCCATTAATAATTTCGGTATTATTGAATTACTCGATGCCTTTGCCGAATATGCGCCGTCACCTAGACCTAGAGCCGCAGAGCAACGCGAAGTGAATCCTACAGAAGATAAATTTACCGGCTTTGTCTTTAAAGTTCAGGCTAATATGGATCCTTCACATAGAGATAGGGTGGCTTTTTTAAGAGTTTGTTCGGGCAAGTTTGATAAGGGCATGAAGGTTTATCATGTGCGTTTAGGTAAAAGCGTGCAAGTGGCTAATGCCATCACTTTTCAGGCAGATACTCGAAAAAGCGTAGAAGAAGCTTATCCGGGTGACATTATTGGCTTACATAATCACGGCACTATTCAAGTCGGTGATACCTTTACCCAAGGTGAAACCCTTAAGTACGGTGGTATTCCTTATTTTGCGCCAGAATTATTTCGTCGAGTGATCTTAAAAGATCCATTAAGAGCCAAAGCCTTGCAAAAAGGTTTGGTGCAGTTAACCGAAGAAGGCGCTACCCAGTTATTTAAGCCCTTAAAGAATAATGACCTTATTTTGGGAGCGGTGGGTATCTTGCAGTTTGATGTCACCGCGTTTCGACTTAAAGGTGAATATAATGTTGAATGTGTTTATGACGCCATTGCAATTTCAACAGTACGTTGGGTCAGCTCAGATAATCTAGTTAAATTAGAAGAGTTCAAGAGAAAGGCTTTTGAAAACTTGGCTGAAGATGGCGGCGGTTATTTAGTTTATTTAGCTAATAGCCGAGTGAATTTGCAATTGACCCAAGAGCGTTGGCCTGACATTAAATTTAGTGCGACTAGAGAATTATAAGTGTCATTAAGTTAAGTGGGTAGGCTGGGCAAAGGCAAGGCCTGGCCCATCGGGCTTTACTATTGTGTTGATGGGCACGCTGGCGCTTTGCCCATCCTACTGGCTTTACAGAGCGAATCTCTGCACTTTTAATCATGCGGTAGGGATGACAGCTTACAGCATGGTTGGCATTATTTCATATATAATGCCCGAACATTTTTACCCTCCACTAAAAATACTGACATGACGAGAAAGAAAACCACGACCTTATTTGAAGACTCACTGACAGAGCTCGAACAGCTGGTTAATCAGTTGGAACAAGGTGATGTTTCTTTGGAAGAGTCATTAAAATCTTTTGAGCGTGGAGTAACACTGACACGAATCTGTCAAAAAGCTTTGCAAGAAGCTGAGCAGAAAGTTCAAATTTTATTAGAAAAAAACGGCAATCACAGCTTGGAGCCCTTTACCGATGAGTAACGCATTAAAAGAATATTTCAGTCTTTGTCAAAACCGTGTCGAAAGAGCCTTGGACGAACGGTTACCTAACGAACTTATACTACCGAAAAAACTGCATCAAGCGATGCGTTACAGTGTTTTGGAAGGTGGTAAACGTATGCGACCCATGTTGACTTATTGCGCAGGCAAGGCATTAGGTATCGCACAGGAAGCCCTCGATGGCCCTGCCTGTGCCGTTGAGTTTATCCATGTGTATTCTTTAATACATGATGACTTACCGGCTATGGATGATGATGATCTTAGACGCGGAAAAGCAACCTGTCATGTCGCTTTTGATGAAGCTACCGCTATTTTAGCCGGTGACGCTCTACAAGCGCTTGCCTTTGAAATATTGGCTCATGACCCTAGTATCAATGCAAGCCCCGAAGGTCGTTTAAAAATGATTGTTGCGTTAACTAAGGCCAGTGGTTCTCAGGGTATGGTAGGCGGTCAGGCTATTGATTTAGAGTCAGTCGGTAGACAATTAACCTTGCCTGAACTTGAAAACATGCACATTCATAAAACGGGCGCGTTAATTCGTGCCAGTGTCACTATGGCCACCTTGGCTAACAGCGATGTCGATCCAATAGTCGCCACTAAGTTAGATAATTATGCTAAATGCATAGGCTTATCTTTCCAAGTTAAGGATGATATTCTCGATGAAGAAAGCGATACAGCGACCTTAGGTAAAACACAGGGTAAGGATAAGGATAATAATAAACCGACTTATCCAGCGCTGTTAGGTATGGCCGGAGCCAAACAAAAAGCCCTAGAGCTTCATGACATGGCCTTACACAATTTAAGTGCTTTTGGTGCAGAAGCCGATTTGTTACGTGATTTATCACTGTATATTATTCAGCGTAATCATTAATTACCAACTTGCTTACTTAGGATTTAGTCTGGATAATCAAGCTTTGCTTAAATAAACCAGACTATTTCCTCTGTTAAAAGTGTCTTTACTAGATCATCAGCCGTCAATGACCGGATGATCTGTATCATCATTATGAGTGTCATAGATTACGTGCCGACTCAAGGAATCGACTTATAAATGAATAAATCAGGTAATTATCCTTTATTGGAGGCCATCAACAGCCCCGCTGATGTGCGTAATTTAAGAAAAGATCAATTAAAGCCCTTGGCTAAAGAATTGCGTGATTATTTGACGCATACCGTCAGTATTTCCGGTGGTCATTTCTCAGCAGGACTAGGCACTGTTGAACTAACAGTGGCGCTACATTATGTCTTTGACACCCCTTCTGATCAATTAGTCTGGGATGTAGGCCATCAAGCCTATCCACACAAAATCTTAACCGGTCGTAAAGATA
>TBL_comb47_HYPODRAFT_10003467_pt1 | contig 18649 bp, 10 predicted proteins | sample TroBogypolimnion_40_FD_10682 | JGI IMG/M metagenome (IMG submission 10682)
CATCTTCATTTGCTTAACTCTTTTATCCAATTCAATAGCTTGTGTATTCTTTGGATACTTGGCAAGTAAATCGTTGCTAACCTTCTCGAAAAGATTAAAATCTTTATCAATATTAATAACCACAGTCCTATCCAAACTAAGATATAAAGCAACCATGGCAGCAAAAGAAGAAGAATTTTTATTAATGAAATCAGTTTGATAAGCCCTTTGTTCTCTTACTGTTCTAAAATAGGTAGTATCAATTGAAGCTTTAATCTGCACACGATTAATATCATTTTTAGACACATCCCAAATCTTACCTAACGAATCAAGTGTGCAAAGATTCTTTTGAAGATGTTGATTTAATTGACAAATAAGCTCAGAACCTTGCGAACCTTTAACAGTATATGCCTTTTGAAACTTATCATAATCACTTTCAAATGTTATATGTTCGCCTTTATCAGCAATTAACGAAATGTAATTATTGGCATCTTTGCGAAGCAAAAAAATACTTGTTTCGGTAGGTTTATAAGTAAAACTAAAACTCCCATCTTTATTAACAAAAGCCGAATCAATAGTTATAAGTTCTTTGGCAGTGAGCTGTTGCAACATAATTTGTTTGCCCGAAGCATTGGTAAGATTGCCATCAATAATAAATCCATCTTTTAATGCTTCCTGTTTATTATTTTTGCATGAAACAAAGATAATTAACATCATAATTATAAAAAAAGATATTCTTCTTCTCATGATAATTCTATTTTATATATCGTTTTTGTTTTTGTAGTTATCCTAAATCTATTGTCGATCCTCATCCCTATAATCCACACAATATCATTGCCCGAACAAAGCAACCATGTGTTTTCTTTTTGGTTTAATGATAACTTTTGATTAATAAAGAAATCACTTAGCTTCTTTTTGTTTTCCATCCCGAAAGGATAAAAATGATCTCCAACAGTCCATTTTCTGATAATTAAAGGGAACTTTAACTGATCATAATCAAGATATGCGACCTTATTATCAGCAATAATCTTAAATACTCTAGCATCTGATATCGTATTGAAGTTCATGACAAGAGGCAAACATATCTGTGCAGTATTTTCTTTAATATAAACTAAAGGACAATCCGTTTCGGCCTCTGTTATTTTATTTATGATAAGATATTCTCGATCTCTTACCAGACGATGAGTAGGGGAGTAGAACAACTTGCCGGGGATGTCGTCCAACGACTTAACGATGTCAGGAATTATATCTGAATTGAAATTAAAAGGCAACAAAAAATGATACAGATAAGTGCCTACCGCATTGAACTCTTTGAGCACAGCGATGGAAATCAAAGTTACATCATTCTCCTCTTTTACAGCCATCTTTCGTTTTTGGTCTATCATCTCATTAAAGATAATTTCGGCTTCAGAAATTCTAACGATGTTTTCGGACATAGTATTATCAAAATCAGGCTTCATTTCTCTAAACAAAGGCATGATTTGATTGCGTAATAAATTACGTTGATATTTATTGGAAGCGTTTGAGCTATCTTCTCTGTAAGTTAGCTTGTTTGCAGTAGCATAGTTAACAATTTCATCACGACCGGCAAATAATAGCGGACGAATTATATTATGTTGTTTTGGTAAGATACCATGCAAACCGGCTATACCTGTGCCTCTTAACAGGTTTATAAAAAATGTTTCGGTTTGATCATTTTGATGATGAGCTGTGGCAATATATAGATATTGATGTTCCTTTAGCAAAGCTTCAAACCAATCATACCTCAACTGACGTGCAGCCATTTGTATTGAAATACCTTCCTGATGTGCAGTTTCGTTAGTATTAAATTTTACATAATGAAAAGGAACATTGTATTTAGCGGCTAATTCTTTAACAAACAACTCGTCACCTTCCGATTCGTCTCCTCTAAGGCAGAAGTTACAATGAGCTATGCCGAAGTTTAACTTTGCCTGATAAAACAATTCGCACATAACTATCGAATCAATGCCGCCGCTTACTGCAAGCAGTATCTTATCCTTACGGGAAAATAATTTTTGTTGGGCTATATATAGTTTAAAAGGTCTTAACATTTTGCAAAATTACTAAATTATAGTGTTCTTTGACACCCTAAAATAAAATAGGAGATGTTTATTTATAAATTACCTTCAAATAAAAATGATATTCTTCATTTATTTATAATTACACCTATTAGAAATCTATAACGACACATTTACGTATAAATTACCCTATCGCCTACAGGATACCCCTATATTTATGTCCATATTACCTTAACTCCTATAGGATACCCCTATATTTACGTCCATTTTACCTTATCTCCTACAGTATACCCCTTCACCCATAAGTTCGATCAGGCAGTTATATTTTTTGGTGTTTCATTTTAAATTGTCTTATCTTATCAGAATTATTATATCAGACATTTATTTTCGTTTGTATGATGTACAATTCGTAAATGCGACAAATGGATTCGTTTTAGCAATGTACGATCTTTACTCTCTACATTTATATCTATTTGTCAAAAGTATTTTCTGTACACACCACAAATGAATCCGTTTTAGCAAAGGAATATCTGTACACACTACATTTGGGTTCAAATTAGCAAGGGAATATCTGTACACACCACAAACGAATTCGTTTTACCTGTGTACAAATCGTACACACCTCACCCATAAGTTCGATCAGGCAGTTATGTTTTTGGGTGTGTCATTTTAAATTGTCTTATCTTACCAAAATTATTATATTTTACATTTATACGTAAATAAGCTATCCTATATTATTATATCCAACAAATAGACGTATTTGTCCTATCCTATATTATTATATCCTATAAATAGACGTATTTGTTCAATATTATATTATTTTATTCAACATATAGACGTATTTGTCCTATCCTATATTATTGTATCCTACAAATAGACGTATTTGTTCAATATTATATTATAATATCCTATATTTGGACGTAAATATACAATATTATATTATAATATCCTTCACCCATAAGTTCGATCAGGCAGTTATGAAAATGGCATTTCTCTGTAAAGAATATTTTTATGATTAGAAAAAAACAAAAAGCGACTACCAATAAATTGATAGTCGCTCTTTAAAATTTATTAATAAAGTATTACTTAATAAGGAAAGTAAACTTATCGAAGTTCTTTAACGCAATACCTGTACCTCTGGCCACAGCTCTTAAAGGATCTTCGGCTACATGCACAGTAAGTTTGGTTTTTTGGGCAATACGCTTATCCAATCCTCTCAACATCGAACCTCCACCGGCAAGATAAATACCTGTACGGTAAATGTCGGCACAAAGTTCAGGAGGAGTCATCTCTAATGCATTCAACACAGCAGCCTCAATCTTCGAAATAGATTTATCCAAAGCATGAGCAATTTCCTGATAGTTAACATAAATCTCGCGAGGAGTCCCCGTAAGCATATCTCTACCCTGTACTGCAAAGTCTTCAGGTGGATTATCCAACTCAGGAAGCGCTGCCCCAACCTCTATTTTAATTCTTTCGGCAGTACGTTCACCAATATTAATGTTATGCTGTTTACGCATATACTCTTCAATATCTGTATTAAAATCGTCACCGGCAATACGGATAGATTTATTACAAACAATACCACCAAGTGCAATTACGGCAATCTCACTTGTACCACCACCTATGTCAATAACCATGTTTCCGGTAGGTTCCAGCACATCAATGCCGATACCGATAGCAGCAGCCATAGGTTCGTGAATAAGTTTAACCTCTTTGGCACCAGCCTGCTCCGCTGAATCGCGAACAGCTCTTTCTTCCACTTCTGTAATCCCTGAGGGAATACAAATAACCATCTTTAAAGCCGGAGGGAACAATGGTTTTTTAGTGCTGATCATCTTAATCATTTCCCTTATCATATATTCGGCAGACTGAAAATCGGCTATAACTCCATCTCTCAGCGGACGGATTGTCTTGATATTATCGTGAGTTTTGCCGTGCATAAGCATTGCTTTTTTTCCAACAGCAATAATCTTACCCGTAGTTCTATCTATTGCCACAATTGAAGGTTCATCTACAACCACTTTATCATTGTGAATAATGATAGTGTTTGCAGTACCTAAGTCAATTGCAATTTCTTTTGTTAAAAAAGAAAAAAGTCCCATTTGTTTGTTTTGTTTTATTTGAATTAAAAGTGTGTAACTTACGTAATAGAACTAAATAAGTTACATTTTATTATCTTAATGTTTAAAATGTCTGTTACCTGTAACAACCATTTTCAAATTATTTTTATTACAATATTCAATGCTATCCTGATCTCTAACTGAGCCTCCCGGCTGAATTACAGCAGTTATACCAGCTTTATCTGCAATCTCCACACAATCTGCAAAAGGGAAGAAAGCATCCGAAGCCATCACTGCATCTTTTAAATCAAAACCAAAAGTTTCGGCTTTAGTAATAGCCTGTTTTAAAGCATCAACTCTCGATGTTTGCCCAACTCCACTTGCTATTAACTGTTTATTTTTAGCAAGAACGATAGCATTAGATTTTGTATGCTTAACTAATATGTTTGCAAAGAGCAAGTCAGTAATCTGTTCGTTAGTTGGAGCAAGAGTAGTAACAACCCGTAAGTCTGCTTCTACCTCGGTTTTCTGATCCCTATCCTGCTCTAATACCCCATTTAATACCGATTTAAATTGTTTGTTATTCAATACAAAATCTTTTCTTTGCAAAAGTATTCTATTTTTCTTAGATATCAGTAGTTTTATTGCATTATTTTCATAAGAAGGTGCAATTATTATTTCGAAGAACAATTTATTGATCTCTTCTGCGGTCTCTTCATCTACAATTCTATTTGTAATCAACACACCACCATAAGCTGAAACAGGATCACCGGCTAAGGCATCTTTCCAGGCATCAATTAACTTTGGTCGGCAAGCAAGGCCACAAGCATTGTTATGTTTTAAGATAGCAAAAGTAGTTTCTTTAAAGTCATTAATAAGATTAATAGCTGCATCAATATCTAACATATTATTATATGAAATCTCTTTGCCATGCAATTGCTCAAAATAGTCTTCTATCTTACCATAAAACACCCCTTCCTGATGAGGATTCTCTCCATAACGAAGGGTATTGCTTTCCATAATACTCTTCTTAAAAGTTTTTATTCCAGCATCTTTATTAAAGAAATTAAAGATGGAAGTATCATAATGAGAAGAAACTTTGAAAGCCTTTGCGGCAAATAGTTTGCGGTCTTCTAAAGTTGAAGNGNNATCAACATTAAGTAAAGTTAANAGATCACNNTACTCATCTTTNGAAGGNACAATAATAACATCCTTAAAGTTTTTAGCAGCAGCTCTGATAAGAGAAATGCCACCAATATCAATCTTCTCAATTATNTCNNCTTCGTTATCAGTTGAAGCAACGGTAGCTTCAAAAGGATAAAGATCAACAATTACAAGATCAATTTCAGGAATATCATATTCTTTTATTTGTTGATGGTCATTAGCTAGCTCTCTTCTAAAAAGAATGCCTCCAAATACTTTCGGATGAAGTGTTTTTACCCTACCACCCAGTATTGAAGGATAAGAAGTAACCGATTCAACAGTTATAGCATCAACACCTAAACCTTTAATATAATCATAAGTGCCACCTGTTGAATAGATCTTTACTCCAAAAGCATCAAGCTTTCTTACTATTGGCTCTAATCCGTCTTTTGAATAGACAGATATTAATGCACTATTTATTTTTTTATTCATATAATCCCCCCTTGTATTTGAATTTCTTAGACTGATAAACTGACATATAAGTATCTTAAAAAGGGTATGCAAAGGTATTAAAAATAAAACAATTTCTCGTTAGTTTAATTAATATTTATAACTTTACCGATTATTTCAGGTTATGAAGAATAAAACAATGCTATTTATTAAACTCTTTAGAGAGAGTTATCTTTTTGCTTTTCAAGCGATAATTGTAAACAAGTTGAGAACTTTGTTAACATTGCTTGGAATCACTATTGGTATATTTTCCATTATATCAGTGTTTACTGTTTTTGATTCCTTAGAGAACAAAATCAAGTCAAGTATAGAGTCGCTTGGTGACAATGTTCTGTTTGTGCAGAAGTGGCCATGGGCGTTTGGCAGTGATTATCCTTGGTGGAAATACATGAAGCGTCCTGTTGCTAAATATAAGGAATTAACAGAGATAGAGAAGAGAAGTCAAGTGGCAAGTGCTTCTTCATTTATGGCTAACACCAGGCGTACTGTTAAGTATAATAGTAACAGCATCAACAATACAATTATCGTTGGTGTTTCCAAGAACTATAATAACACTATGAGTGTAAAGATAGGTCTGGGGAGGTTCTTTACTGATAACGAATCGAACGCGGGCAACTCTGTGGCTATTATTGGTTCAGATATTGCCACAAACTTATTTAATTCAACAGAGCCTTTGGGTAAAGAGATTTCTATCTTTGGAAGGAAGCTAACTGTAATTGGCGTGTTTGAAAGAGAGGGTGACAATAGCTTTGGCAACAATGCTGATCAACAGGTGATGGTTCCAATCAATTTCTTCAGAACTGTTATTGATATTAATTCCGAGAGTGTGGACCCTACTATTATTGTAAGGGCTAAGACCGGTATCGCAAATCAACAACTAAAAGATGAATTAACAGGGATCTTACGTTCAGTAAGGAGTATAAGACCCGGAGAAGAAGATAACTTTGCAATAAATGAGATGAGTATGATTAATAATGCTTTTGAATCTTTATTTAAAACTATAAGTATTATAGGTTGGATAATCGGGATGTTCTCTTTGATTGTGGGTGGCTTTGGTATTGCTAACATCATGTTTGTTTCTGTAAAAGAAAGAACTCCAATTATAGGTATCCAGAAATCATTGGGAGCAAAGAACTACTTTATAATGTTCGAATTCCTTTTTGAAGCAGTATTCCTATCAATAATCGGTGGGATTGTAGGCTTATTAATAGTATATAGCGGCACTCTGATTGCATCAGCGGTTACAGGCTTTGCATTTACACTTACGTTAAAGAACATCTTTTTAGGTGTTGGCGTTTCGTTTATTATAGGTGTCATTGCAGGAATTATCCCAGCCTTTGTAGCTTCCAGATTAAGTCCGGTAGAGGCCATTCGTTTCTCAAGTTAATTAATTAAACCTATTTATTATAATATGAAGAAGACCTTTATAATAATATTAACAGCATTAACAATATGCTCGTTAAAGGCTCAAGAAATTAAGTTAGCCAAGCCGACAATTACACAATACCTTTGGCAGGAACAGGAAAGAATAATGTTTGTGCATTTTTGCCCGGCAACATGGCAGGGTTTGGAGTATGATAATCTTTCCACACCTTTGTCGAGGATTAATCCTACTGAATTAAGTACGGATCAATGGTGTAAGACTGCATTGGCATGGGGTGCTAAACAGATTATATTTGTAGCCAAGCATACAGGTGGCTTTTGCTGGTGGCAAACGGAGACGACTAAATACAGCGTTGGCAATACGCCTTATAAGGACGGTAAAGGGGATGTGATGAAAGAGATATCCGAATCGTGCAAAAAGTATGGCTTAATGCTTGGCATCTATCTTTCGCCACAAGACCAATATAATGGTGCTGAGCTTGGGGGAAAGACTAAAGATGCTGCCAAACAGGAGACTTATAACAAAATATATCGTCAGCAATTGACGGAACTCTTAAGTAAATACGGCACTATTACTGAGGTTTGGTTTGATGGCAGTTGTGTTGTAGATGTAAATGATATTCTTGATAAGTATGCTAAACAAGCTGTCATTTTTCAAGGACCTAAGGCAACTATCCGCTGGCCGGGCACCGAGTCGGGTATTTTAAGTTATCCTGCCTGGAATAGTATTAAAGGCACGGATCTTCGTTCGGGTGTTTCTACTCAGATGTATAGCAATCCTGATGGTGATGCGTGGGCTCCTCTTGAATCCGACACTCCTTTGTATGATCATTATTGGTTTTGGTCGCCTGATGGTATGAAGAAAAGGAAGTCATTGGCTCAACTTATCGAAAGCTATTATAAATCTGTGGGATATGGTGCGGTGATGTTGCTTAATTCTACTCCCGATACCACCGGTTTGATACCTAAAGAAGATGTTGAAAGATATAAAGAGTTTGGCAATGAGATTGACAGGCGTTTTGATAAACCGATAGCTGAAATTAATAACAAGGAAGGCAACATCCAAACCATTGCTTTTAATAAACCTACCTTAATCAATCATATAGTGACTATGGAAGACTATAAAAATGGTGAGAGGATTAGGGAATATACTATTGAAGGTCTGGTGGATGGTAACTGGAAAGAACTTGTTAACGGTATTTCTATTGGCCACAAGAAGATTGATTATTTTAAAGAGGTTACGGTAAGTTCTCTTCGTCTTACGGTCACCAAGTCGGTGGGGACACCTTTGATACGTTCTTTAAAAGCATATTATGTTGGAGGTTTTTATGGTTTCAAAGGAAGTTATTCTACAAGCACATGGGAGCTCTTCAAAGAGTGGCAATCTACTAAAGAGATGCCTGCTGAGATTACTCTTGATCTTACCAAAAAGATTAACGAACCTGGTCAATACTTTGTTAAAGTTGAAACTGATAATCCTAATGATAAGATTAAGATAGAGAATGTTGAGCTATATTATGAAGGTACTCGTGCTTTGGACGATTATATTAAGATAGATAACAATCAGATAAACATTAACCGTACTGCTCAGGTTACTGTAGAGAGTTCTTCTGTTATTAAGTTTAAGATAAAGACAATAGGAGCTTCAAAGGGCTCTATTCTTTTCCGTCCGGCGATGGTTTTTAAAGCAGAGACACCTGAGTTTAAAGTTAAATATAATGAATCGGACAAGTCGATGAGCGTATCTTTAACTACAGAGCTTGATGCAGATAGTAAAGTTTATTATACTGATAATGGCAGCATTCCTGATGACAAATCAAACCAATTTACCAAAGATATAAAGCTTAGAGTACCCTCTCATTTTAAAGCTATCTTAATTTATAAGGGCAAGCTAAAGAGTAATCTGGTAACTTATGATTTTGGTCTTACAATAGGAAAAACAGTGAAGTTAAAGCAACAACCAAGCGATAAATATAAAGCCAATGGTGCTTCTAGTTTGACGGATGGTACGCTAGGGAAAACTAATTTTGCTGAAGGTAATTGGTTGGGTTTCGAGGGTGATAATCTGGATGCTGTTGTTGATTTGGGAACATCGTTGGTGGTACGCAAAGTTTCTTTAAGTTATCTGGTAAATACCGAAGTATGGATATTCGAACCTCTGGAAATCATCGTTGAGACCTCCGAAGATGGTACGGCATTTAAGCAGGTAGCATCTATAAGATTCGACAAAAACAATTGGAAAACAGAGCCCGGCATTAAGCATTTCTCTAAAAATATTGTTCGCACTAATGCACGCTATATCCGCTACTTTGTAAAAAACAGAGGTCTTTGTCCTGACGAACATCCCGGCAAGGGCAATAAAGGATGGATATTTATCGACGAGGTTTCAGCAGAGTAAAGGCTTTTAGTTATTTAGGCTTTCTGACTATGTGTAAAGTCACATAATACCGTTTTATAGAAATAAAAATCGCCATTATTTAATCAATAATGGCGATTTTCTTTTATTCCCACACAAGTATTTAATTTTATTTGCATTATAATGCGATAAATCCTTATTTTTATATGCTTCTTTTAAGCAATTATACAAATAAGGATATTACTTACAGGTCCGCTTTTGGAGTCATCGGTAAGGTTAGCATAATGCAGGAAACACGCAAATCTGTTGCCAATTTCTTCAACAGGAAATTGGTGATTAAATAAGGCGCTGGTGCTAGTAAATTTTATATTACATTGCGAAAGGCCTATTGGCAATGGATCGCCGGGTTTCAGTATGATGCCTTCAACCCAGATAACGTCGGCTAAAGTCTCCATCGACGCACGTTTGGCTTCAGTATCGGTACGCACAATAAACCCAACTCTGCCCCCACCAATCGGATGAATTTTCCCGAAAGGGATATTAGTAATTTTAGGTCTTACACCTCTTGTGAGTTTAGGAACGGAGATATGAAAAGTTATAAAATCAGTAGAAGTCATATAGCTTCTTGGGATGTCGTTGTATATCATTTGCAGCAATTTAGTTATTGATGTTTCGCTAATTACCAGATTTAAATTCACTGCCATATTTTTAGTAGCCTTGTTAGAGTGCAGGTGGTGCAAATACGCCCACCCTTCGTCCGGGTCGTTTACCAATGCATCTAATTTCTCATAATTATCTTCGGTTATTAATAACCGAGCCTTATTTAGGAGTATGTATGGCAACACTACTATTATGTAGGAGTTGAATAGTTCAATTGCCTGAGGGACGATGTTTTTTCTAGTAGCCATTTTATGTGTTTTATTTTATTTTATTGATATTTAAGTGTTTTATATTGGTTTTAAGCCCATATTTATGCCCTTGGGCGACTTACGTACTACTACGGAAAAGTTCCGTACCCTTACGGAGATTTTCCGTACCCTTACGGGGATTTTCCGAATAAGTAAAATATAGTTATTTACACCTTTTATTGATTTGCGTACTACTACGGAAAAGTTCCGTACCCTTACGGAGATTTTCCGTACCCTTACGGGAATTTTCCGTACTACTAAGGAAAACTTCCGTAGTGCAAGTAAAATACTCGATAGTGATATTGGATTACTCCACACACATACCACAAACCTCCGTATAGATAAACTGTCGTTAAAAAATGTATTCTTTTCTTTTGTCATAATTATTATTATTAAAAAAGATACTATAAATTCAGGCTAAACTTAGCTTGAATTTACTTGCGTTAATGTTTTATTACCCGAAAATATGCAGCTTCTAACTGCTTTAAATATATATGTACTTAATGAGGAAATAACTTTACAAAGATACTGTTTTTATTTTATTAATATCATTATAATTTTCATTAATAATAATAATAAAAGTAGGATGAGAGTTAAATGTTAAAACTGTATAAATATTCCAGCCCTGCAAATCTACACTTTAAGTATTTGAAGCACTCCAAGTACTTAAGGCACTCTTCTTATCTAAAGCTTAGTTAACCAACTGAGCACTGAATACATCGTAGCCATTTTCTTTAATCTTTTGGAGCAAGATTTGGTTTTCCATTATCGCCCCACCATCCACATTAAAATCATAAATATTGGGAGTGGAAAACCAGCTGTCGATATTCATTATTATGTTAAGATTATGCGTTTCGTTGTGGACACTCATGGTCGAAAACCCAAGATTGACATCAAAAGAATTATCCACGAAAGTGGTATCGCCGGTTATAGCATCTACAGCCTTGCCAATGCCCAGGTGTATATTAAACGGAGTACCTGTAGTTTGAGAAGGCGGGAGCCACTTGCCATCCAGTTTCATATAATGATAACCACCACCAAGCATATCGGGCCACCACATATAAGATTGGGGTGGATTGACAAACATATTCGACTTGTTTTGTGAGCTTTTGATACCAAAAGTAAAAGAAACCGAGCTGTAAGTGCCCGCCGGAATAGCATCTGTCGGCAACCAGCTTAAAGTAGCGGGGATTTCGATGTCGATATATCTGCTAAAGCCATCTTTTGTGAGCAAAAAAGTGCTGCCATCTGTCTTATGGAGCGTGATATTGGAGATAAAATATTGCACAGCACTTATCATATAAGGATTTCCGGCCGCATTTGTGTACAAAATAGTGTCGGGTCGGGGTGAATAGCCATTTACAGCAAACCTAAAATTGAATTGTATCTTACCATAACTTTCTTCGCTTACATGTTTGCACGAATAAGAAAATATGGTCATCAAAAAAATAAAAGTTAAAATATAATTGCGATCTTTCATGCTATTTTTGTTAAAAATAATAAATGCAAAGGTAATTCTTTTAATAAAAATGAGAACAAAAAAATATTCTTTTTAATGAATTTTAACGAAGTTTACTACATTTGTAGTATCTTTACACTCAAATTGAAGAATTGTGCGTTATATAGCTTTAAAATTAACTGCAGTTAACCTCAACATTAACAAGTTTATGGATGTAAATTAACACAATAGTACTAAAATGGCATTAAATTATAGAAGTAGGACGAGTTTTAAACTTTATTTATCGATAGTGATAGTTACAATTGCAATAATTGTGGGAAATTATTTATTTCAACCACCCACCATGGTGACAATTGTAAACAAACTGGAAAAAGGAATAGCCGCAAAAGAAAAAACGCTGGACGTTTTAATGCAAAATGTGAAGCAAGATATTGCCGAAAAGAAGAATTTATTTGATGAAAAGAATACAAATCTTTACAAAAATCAGGAAATACTTTTGCTGGTTTACGATAAAGATTCGCTTATTTACTGGTCGGATAACGCAATACCTTTTGATAATATCAACCCCAAAGAATTAAAAGAACAAAAGATACTAAAGTTAGAAAACGGCTGGTTTATACCAAAGGTTACAACGGTAAACAACAACACTATAGTTGGTTTGATTTTAATAAAACACGAATTTGTGTATCAAAACGATTATTTGATAAACAGTTTTAATATTGATTTTAAAGTCCCCGATAATCTGCAGATAAACACCACCAAAAGCCAGCACAATGTATTGAATTCAAATGGAGCTTTCTTATTTTCTATACAAAAATCAGGTTCAGTTAAGATAAGCGATAGAGTTGTTTTCTTACTATTACTGTTTTATCTGGCAGCTTTCCTATTATTTATATCCTTTTTGACAGACGTATTTAAAATAATAAGAGTTTTGCACAACAAATCATTCCTAAATATTGTATTATTAATCTTTTTGGTATTTATAATAAGAGGAGTTTTCTTTTATTTTAAGATCCCTACTATACTATATGCGTCTAAATTATTCAGTCCATTTTATTATGCAGTAGCCTCTTACTTACCTTCGCTAGGCGATTTAATTATTGATATATCCTTATTACTTTATGTAACTTATTTTATCTTTAAAAGATTAACACCGGAAGCAATAATACATTCATCAAAGCAATATATCAAACATTTAAAATCTATTGGATTAACCGTACTTTTATTAATAATATGTTATGGATATGTTACGCTTTTTAAGAGTATAATAATAGATTCGAGCATCTCATTAGAACTAAATAATATCTTTGTGTTGAATGAATTTAGCTTAATATTATTACTGTTGATAACCTTACTTACCTTTTCATTCTACTTTATTACACATAGCATTTTAAGGGTAATTTTCTCGCTTATAAATAAAATAAAACAACATCTATTTTATCTTATTTTAGCTGTTATAATAGTACTTTTCCTTATCATTTTCAACATTTATAAGGAGAGTTTAGTATTCCCCATTTTCTTTTTACTCTATTTTATAATAAGCTATATCTTTATAAAGAATATTTACTTTAATAAGATTAGCATCACCTATAAAATCATTATATATATCTTGATATTCTCTTTATTTTCGACCTTTACCTTGTATAAATATAACAACATAAAGGAAAAGGATAAAAGAAAGCTTCTAGCCCTTAAACTTTCATCAGAAAACGATCCTGTCGCTGAGTTTTTGTTTTCGGATATAAGTAAAAGAATAACTTCAGATTCTTTATTAGATACTAAAATCAAGAATAATTTAAGAGAAGATTCTATTGCTATCTACCTAAAGAATAAATATTTTAAAGGTTATTGGACTAAATATAGAATCCTTATTACTATATGTAAACCTTCGCAAACCTTACTAATAAAGCCGGAGATGGTGGACGAAAATTGCGATGTGTATTTTAATAATAAGATAAATACATTTGGCATTCCAACAACTACTGATAATATGTATTCCCTTGATTATGGTGCAGGAAATAACAGTTATATAGCCGTTGTCAAGTTATTAGAAGAAGAGAAAGACACATTATTGCATCATACCGCATATATTGAACTCGACAATAAAGTGGTATCAAATGACCTTGGCTACCCCGAACTTTTAATAGATAAACAAGTAAATATTATCCCTGATCTTACCAATTATTCGTATGCAAGATATAATAAGAAAGAATTGGGAAAACATTATGGAAAGTATCTATATACTTATGATCTTAAAGATTATGGTAAGATGAGTAATTTTAACTTTTTTAATTATAATGGATACAATCATCTTTATTATAATGTTAATAATAAGATAGATTTTCTGTTAAGCAAAAGAAGTGAAACCCTTTTTGATAGCTTTGCACCATTCTCGTATTTCTTTATCATATATGGCTTATTTGTAATCCTCTTTTTTGCTTTCTCTGGCACTCCTCTAAGATTAAATTTTAATGCTTTTAACTTTAAAATACAGCTTCAAACATTTATAGTTTCGATAATTCTCATTTCATTTATTACAATAGGTATAATGTCGTTAATTTATATTACATCTCTTAATAGTAATAAGAATAATGAACTACTTACCGAAAAAACACACTCAATACTTGTTAATTTGGAACAAAAATTTGGAAATACTAACGATATAACTCCTTCAATGGATGATTATGTAGCAGATGTATTAATAAAATTATCAAATGTGTTTTTTACTGATGTAAATTTATTTGACACAAATGGCGACTTAATAGCTTCCTCAAGATCTCAGATATTTGATGAAGGTTTAATCTCACGAAAGATGAATCCTATTGCGTTTGATTATTTAAATACAGGTAAAGAGACGATGTTTATCAATAAAGAAAGTATAGGGAAACACTATTATTCGTCTGCCTATATTCCTCTTCGTAATAATGAAAATCAACTTATCGCTTACTTAAATCTGCCTTATTTTGCTAAGCAAAATGAATTAAAGAAAGAGATTTCATCCTTTTTGAAAGCTTATCTTAATATCTATGTATTTTTAATAGCAATATCAATATTTATAGTACTTATAATATCTAATTATATAACTAAACCTTTAAAATTAATAAAAGACAAACTAAGTAAAGTTAAATTAGGAGAAAAAAACGAAAAGATTGACTGGATTAGAAACGATGAAATTGGAGGTTTAATAGAAGAATATAACAGCATGGTAGATCAACTTGCAACAAGTGCAAAATTACTTGCACAATCTGAAAGAGAATTTGCTTGGAGAGAGATGGCAAAACAAGTTGCACACGAAATAAAAAATCCTTTAACACCTATGAAATTAAGTGTTCAGCATCTTCAAAAAGCATGGATGGACAATGCACCTGACTGGGATGATCGTTTAAAACGATTTACAAATACAATAGTCGAACAAATAGAATCCCTTTCAATAATAGCTTCTGAATTCTCTGATTTTGCTAAAATGCCGGTAACAGAAAATAAAAAGATTGATTTATCGGCTGTTTTAGTATCCGCAATTGGTCTATTTAAAGAAAGTATAGATAAGAATATTCAGATAAATTACATTGAAACTGATAAATATTACTATATTAATGCCGATAAAAAGCAAATGCTAAGAGTATTTAATAATCTTCTTAAAAATTCAATACAAGCTATCCCAAATGATAAAAACGGGATTATAGATATAAGTATTGAGAGCGAATTAGAGAATTATTTAGTTAAGGTTACTGATAATGGTATTGGCATAAAAAAAGAACTTTATTCAAAGATATTTTCCCCTAATTTTACAACTAAAACAGGTGGAATGGGATTAGGATTAGCAATGGTAAAGAGTATTATTGAGAATGCTGGAGGTAAAGTTTGGTTTGAATCAGAAATATCAGCCGGAACAACTACTTTCTTTATTACCTTACCTATATATAATTCTATAAAAGAAATTTAGCAAAGGTAATTTACAAATGTAATAAATGCTTTGATAAAGTAAACGCCTTTTGTGAATTGTAAAGTTCTATTTAACTTAGTAAACTTTTTTTAACTTCTATGATTTCTAACATCCTACTTATAGGGTTTCACGTGAAACCCTATTGTAAACTTTCTTTAAATTTATCTACCTAAAAAAACCAATAAAACTGATATATCTGAAGGAGAAACTCCACTAATTCTTGATGCTTGTCCAATTGTAGCTGGTTTCATCTTTGTAAGTTTTTCTCTAGCTTCAAATGATAATGATTTTAGCTTTTGATAATCGAAATTTTCATATAGCTTAATATCTTCAAAACGATTTAATTTATCAGCAATATCATTTTCTTTTGAAATATAACCTTCATATTTAATAGATATAGCGGCAGCTTCAGTTATTTCTTCTTTGTCGGTATTTAAAGTATCTATAAAAGTAGAAAGAGAATCTAAATTAGAAATTAAGTCTTCAATATTAACCTGAGGACGTAATAATATCTGCGACATCTTAATCTTTTGATTAACCTCAGGTGTTTCTAATTTATTTAATAAAGGATTAATGTCATTAGGTTCAACATTCGTTTTCTTAATAAAATCAATAGTATTATCAAGCTTTTCTTTCTTGATAGTTACTCTATCCACACGTTCTTTAGTTGCTAAACCAATATTATAAGATAACTCAGTTAAACGCATATCCGCATTATCTTGACGCAATAATATCCTGTATTCAGCACGAGAAGTAAACATACGATAAGGCTCATCTACACCTTTGGTAATTAAATCATCAATTAAAACACCAATATATGCTTCAGAGCGTTTTAGAACGAAATCTGGTTTATTATTAATCTTGCAATGAGCATTAATGCCTGCCATCAAACCTTGTGCAGCGGCTTCTTCATAACCTGTAGTACCATTAATTTGACCTGCAAAATATAAATTCTCAATCAACTTAGTTTCTAAAGTATATTTTAATTGTACAGGTGGAAAATAATCGTACTCTATTGCATAACCAGGTTTAAATATCTTAGCATTTTCAAATCCTATTATACTTCGTAAAGCCTTATATTGAATATCTTCTGGTAAAGATGAAGAGAACCCGTTTAAATAATATTCAACAGTATTCCATCCTTGTGGTTCTACAAATAACTGATGCCTGCTTTTGTCAGAAAACCTTTCAATCTTGTCTTCTATAGAAGGACAATACCTAGGACCTCTACCTTCAATTCTCCCGGCAAACATAGGAGATTTTTCAAAACCTGTTCTTAAGATATCATGAACTTCTAAACTAGTATAAGCTAAAAAACAACTCCTTTGTTTAGTCAATTTAGGAGTATCAAGAAAAGAAAACTTACCAGGATTTTCATCTCCTTTTTGTTCTTCTAACTTTGAAAAATCGATAGTTCTTCCATCAACTCTCATTGGTGTTCCCGTCTTCATCCTTTCAGACTCAAATCCTAACTTAATCAAACTTTCAGTTACTCCAACTGAAGACTTCTCCCCTATTCTTCCTCCAGAAAAATTCTTTTCACCAATGTGTATCTTCCCATTTAGAAAAGTTCCATTAGTTAAAACAACAGCTTTAGCATTTATTGTTAAACCCATACCTGTTGTAACACCGGTTACTTTACCTTCCTTCTCTTCAATTGACATAACTGTGTCTTGCCAGAAATCTATATTAGGAGTATTCTCAAGCATGTGTCTCCACTCTAAAGAAAATAACATCTTATCACTTTGCGCTCTCGGACTCCACATAGCTGGACCTTTAGAACGGTTAAGCATGCGGAATTGTATCATGGTTTTATCAGTAACTATTCCGGTATATCCTCCTAAAGCATCAATTTCTCTTACAATTTGACCTTTTGCAACACCTCCTACTGCAGGATTACATGACATTTGAGCTATGGTGTCCAGATTCATTGTAATTAACAATACAGATGACCCAAGGTTTGCGGCTGCTGCTGCTGCCTCACAACCTGCATGTCCTGCTCCAACAACAATTACATCGTAAGTTTTAAACATTTCTAGTTTCACGTGGAACGAGTCTTAATAGTAATTTAATTTCAATTAATTATTACTTATAACTAATTTATATTATAAATTTGAAAAGATATTGTTTTGTTCTAAATAGATAATTAAAGATAATAGACAATACATTTCGCTTATTTAAACAAAGAGAGTTGATGAATGTTTTACTTGCTCAATTCTCTTTATATATAATTTTAATTTGTTAAAAATTTACACTAACTCTTTTTACATAATATTAATGAAATTATGCAATAAAGATAAACTATTATCCTCTTTATCTCTCATAGTCATTTTATCAGCTTTCGTTTTATCTTTAAACCCTAACAAATGTAGAACTCCATGAATTATCACTCTTTCAAGTTCAGTAGAGAAAAGCACTTTGAACTTTTCTGAATTATATTTTACTCTATCAATACTTATATAAATATCTCCAGTTATTAAATTATTGTTTTCTTCATTATAGTTAAATGTAATAATATCGGTAAGTGTATCGTGATTAAGATATTTAATATTCATCTCAGTTAAAAAAGCATCATCACAAAAGATGTAATTTATATCACCAGCTTTCTTTTTTTCTCCTTCTATAACAAGCTTAATCCATTTTTGTATTTTTCTTTTATCCTTTAATTTATAGGTTATATTCTCACTAAAAAAACTTATCATAATGTGAAGTTATTCTTTATTATGTAGCTCTTTAGTTTCTTTACTTGTACTATAATGATGCAATCTTTGAATACGATCTAAAGCAATTGTACTGTTAATGCTTGCAATATTAAAAGAAATTTCGACAGTACTCCCATTATTGGTAAATCTAACTCCATCGGATA
>TBL_comb47_HYPODRAFT_10003469_pt1 | contig 18646 bp, 17 predicted proteins | sample TroBogypolimnion_40_FD_10682 | JGI IMG/M metagenome (IMG submission 10682)
CCAGCATTTTTGCCGCGGGTCCCATGCAGGGCGTGAGCAGCCGGTACACCTTCGTGCCCACGGCGCGCATCATTGATGGGCTCCGGGGGCAGGATTGGGTGCCGGTCGAAGTGGAGGAACAGCGGATTCGAAAGGAGGCCCACCGGGGCTTCCAGAAACACCTCATCCGCTTCCGCCGGGCGGAACAGATGCAGACCTTGGACGAGTGGAACGTGGAACTGGTCCTGCTCAACTCGCATGACCGGGGTTGCGCCTACCAGCTCCATGCCGGCATCTATCGGCGCATCTGCTCCAACGGCTTGGTGATGAGCGAAGGGTCGTTCGAGGCCATTCGCTTCCGCCATTCCAAACTGGAAACGGACGAAGTCGTGCGGGCGAGCTTTCGCCTGCTCGAATACGTGCCGAAGGTCGGCGAGTTGGTGAATCGGTTCCGTGCGCGGCAACTGGAGGTCCGGGAGTCGTTGGGCATGGCTCAGCACGCCCTCGCGATGCGCTACGGCAGCCTTGCCGAGGCCCCCATCGCCCCCGACACGCTGCTCAAGGCGCGCCGGACGGAAGATGAGGGAACCGACCTCTGGACCACCATGAACCGGGTTCAAGAGAACCTGATCCATGGCGGCGTTTCCGATTTTCATCGGGATCGCCGGGGCCGACTCCGGTCGGTCCGCGCATTGCACGGCATCGACTCCAAGGTCACCTTGAACAAGGGGCTTTGGGGTTTGGCGGAACGAATCTCCAATGGGGAGACCCTTCCGCCGGTTGGCGAAGTGGCGCTGTCGGCTTGATTCCTCAAGCGGACGTGACGGGCTTCAATCGCGGTTCATCAAGCGAACACGCTGGTGATGAGGGTTGGCAGGTTATTGAAAACGGTTGCAAGGCTTTCGAGAATTGTGCCCCCCAACCAAAAACAATTCTCACTTTTTCTAGTTCAACCATCGACAAGACCGGGGGGAGAATCATCGCCCCGAAGCGGCCACACCTGAAATCTCAGATGGCAACGTGCGCCAGGCAGCCTCGTCGAATAACCACTCGCAAGCATACGCCACGCCTCGATCCTGCCCGGTGGCAGATCGGATTTGGCGGAGAATCTCTGACCCGCAGAATGGGTTGGCGCGGTTGTGGAGGTCCGTTAGGAAGCAGTAAATCTTTTGGAACCAATTCAACAGGTAGAGCGCCTTGTATTCGCCCAATGATTTCATGGTTTCTGCGAAGGCCCGCTGAAAACTGGTGGCAATGATAAGGCGCACCCTGAGTTGGGCGTTCGTTGGCGGAGCGTAGCGCTCGGCTACGCGCTGGATTAACTCCTCCACTGGCAACCCGGCGGAGATCGGATCGGGCGTTTCAAAGAACGCCGCGAAGCGAGTTTGCTTAAAGGGGAGGATGTCGAGCTCAAGCGGTTCACCGCGATACTGATCCTCAAATGTTCTCCGCGGCTCCGTTCCCAGTTTCTCCAGCCAGTTTGGGCTGCTCTTGTCGAAACCCTTTCGGGCAAGGAACGCGCGGCAGCGACTCCATCGTTCTCTGAGCGGCAACCCGGCGGTATCAAGGAAAGCGCCCGCATACTTGTCGGACCAATGCTGCTTCGACCAGCGGTCAATGGTCGCCAAGTCCGGAGGGCGCCCCTCATGCCGCCACGCATAAATCTGCCGGCGGGCGTTGTCCTTATCACTGCCCGCCGAACAGAGCATTTCAGCATGATCTGAAAGACTGGCGCCGAGTAAATCTTCCCACCACTCCAAGACCTGGTTGACGGGCCACTTGTAACGTGGTTTAGCCAGGTCATTTTCCGGGGGAATGAACAGTGGCAGGTACCAGAATCGGCCGCGCGGCATTCCGGATTCAAGACGGGAGTCGTTGAATTGATACTCTACGAGGTTGGCAGCCAAGAAGGGGACTACGAAGAACATGGCCCAGGCGGCAACCGCTGACTGCGAGGGCGGATCACTGCTCCCGCAGTCCTGCGCAAGAGAATTGTGTCGAAAAAGGAACTCGGTCCAATCGTGAACAAGGTGCTGGGGTAGGTCCAGCAGCCGACCGTGAGCATCCCACACCCAATTTGTGGCTTCCGCGGGTCCGGCGAATTCGGGCACGGGAACGAACACGCGGTCATGCTTGTGCCATCGAAAGCGGCGGACCGTTCCGGTATGGACCTGCCTGAAAACCGTGTCGAGGACTTCGGGCGCGATTCTTGGGTCGAGAAACCTGGCCAGGATCGCCTCCATGACTTTGCGGGCGACCGACCAGTTTGTGTCGCTCGTCATTCCCCCTTTCCTAAGTCGTTCAACCTCTTTGTAGCTGTACGTATCACTTTCTTTGGGGACGCCAAGGCAATCGACCATAAACGCCAACACGGAGCCCATCGTCGGAAGCCCGATCTGACTTGGATTTGACGCGTTCATACTTGACTCAAGACCCGGTCGCGCATCGGTAGCGCGACCGGGTTTGTCGAGGATTACCTCCCACCCTTCACGCCATTGGCGACCGTGCCGTGTGGCGCCGCGTTGAGTGCCGCGGCGGATTGGGTTCGGGCAGCGAAGCTGCCGCTTGCCACTTTTCCACTATTCGCACGGGCTGTTGCGCTTTGAATGCGGGAGGCCGCCGTTTGCGTCATCGGCGAGCTACCACTTCGTGAACTTGAACCTGACTTCATCTTGTTGCCTTTCGTTTTTTTGTTCTGGTCACGGCGACCATCGTCGTGATCCGAGATGAATAAACCTCAGAACAGCAAAAACGCCCAGGACTCCAATTGGACAAGAGGGTTGCGCTTTCCGCTCACAATCGCAGCTATGGCCGGGAGCGCGTATTCCTCCAGGTGCTTCCATCCGCGTAGGCGAGCCCGGTGCCCCAGCCGAGCGCACGACGGCACGCGGCGATGGTCGTCCCGGTCGTGATAACGTTATCGACGAAATAAGCAGGCAGTGCCTGCATGGGGCCTGCCGTTCGGATGATGCCGTGTTGCGCGACGGTGAGACCAAAATGACCGTCCAAGCGGCGGTCGCAAGAGGACTCGACGGGATGCGCCCGGGCCAGGGCGCACTTCACCCGGGCACCCGGCACCAGGCCGGCGATGGCGTCGGCCAATTGAAGATTCGCCGTCAGGCTGCCGTCGCTAGCGGGGACAGGAACCAACCAGCACGGACCATCGATGAGCGCTGCCATGCCGGGCGCCGCGGTTTGGATCGCGTTCTCGACGCCGGTCTTCAAACCCCAAGCGATACGGCGGGCCTTCGCTTCGTCCTGGCTGACGGTCCGCCAGTCAAGGGGAACGTACTTCGAGGCGTAGCAGTCGGCGCGAATCAGGCCGCATATTCCAGCATCAAGGACGGGGGCGCGGAGGAGAGCTTGATGCGAGTCGGCCAATCGCCGGTGCGGGTCGTGCCCTCCAGCGCGGGCATGGCGTAATCCTGCGTGATGGCCGCCGGGTGGGAAGTCATCTGATCGCTGTCTAGTCCGATTGCGAAGCTCCTCGCCCACGGCTGGCGGTTTCAAAGCGGAGAGGTTGGCGCTTGGAGAATCTAACTGAGATGTTCGCTTCCAGCCGTCTTCTTTTCGTTCCACACGCCCGCCTCCCCTCATTATTCGGTTATCTCATATCGAGCGACGCTAATCAAACGGTGTTAGCGAGTCCGTGTTAGCGGAGTCCCCGGGACCGCCTCGCTTCGGGTTATCCACTTGGTCCACCGGCGATTGAACCGGCCCACTTGCGGACGGTGGGGGCAACGGACTTTCGTCAAGAATTCGGGGGTGCCACTGCTGCGGACGGTCGCTTCCACTCAGGAAAGGCAATAATGAGCTTGACGGTCAATAATTCAATAGTATCGTAATATCATACTACTATTATGATATGAAACAGATTATATCGAGGGAAGATGTGGCCAAAACCATTAGTGATCTGGTCGCCCAAGGGAAGAAGCCGACCCTGGCGATCCTCCATGCCGCGCTGCAACATCGCGGCTCCATGTCCACCCTTGTCCGGCTCAAGGCCGAGGTCGAAGCGGCGGCTCAACCCGTAATCGACTCGCCGGAGGCGCTGAAGGCGTTCCGGGAGATTTGGGCCTTGGCGGTCGAGGAGGGCCGAATCCAACAGGAAGCCGTCACCACAGAACTACGCGAAAACCTCAAGGCCCTGGCGGCCGAAAATGAACGCTTGGAAGGGACCGCGATTGCCGCCCAAGAACGCGCGACGGAGCTTGAGCAAACCGCATTCCGCGCCGAGGCGGAACTCAACCGGGTCAGGGCGGAGCAAGAGCGACAACTCAGCCAAGCCCAAGCCGCCTTGGTCCAAGCCAGCGCCCAAGCGGCGGAAGCGCTGCAAAGGCTCTCCGAGGTCCAGGCCGCTCGTTCTGCCGAGGTGGCATCCCTGCAAACCGACCTGGCCAGCGCCGTCAGCCGAGCCCACGAACTTGAATTGAAATTAGTCCGCGCTCAAGCGCTTCTGGAGGCCAAGGGCAGCAAAGCAGCAGAGGCCTGATTGGCCAGCATCGCCGCCGGTGAGTCAGCCCCCACCAGGAAGCTGTCCAGCGTGGCGGCTCCAGGGTTCTTTTGTGCGCGGACGGCTCCCCAGTTTTTGGCGGTTCACTTAACGCGCCGCGAGCGCTTGCGACTCTCTCGTGGCGCACACGAATCAGAAACGCCAGAAAAATGGGGCAAGGGGGCTAATAGGAGCACACAAAAAGGACCTTGGAGAGCCCTGCGGATTACCGGGATCACGCCGACGTCGAATACCTCGCCAGCCAGGCCTCTATCAACCTCCAGGTCTGTGGGGCGCCACCGGCTGGTTGCAGGCGAGGTAGAGTTGCTCGATTTCCCAGGAGCCATCCTCCCCCTTCACGATGGACAGCGTGGCGCGCTCTGGCTTTAGCACGCGATAGACGTAACAAGCCCCCTGCGTCACGCGCACGGCGTAGGAATAAACGCAGTGGTGTTGCTTCCGCCCCTCCTCGGCCAGTTCCGACACCCGCGTGAGCGGAACAATGTCCGGCGTGCCCGGCAATGGCGGTGGGGGGAGTTGGCATTCCTCCTCATGCACCCGGACGCGGGCCTCGAACTCCGCCACCAACTCCTGCTGCGTCCGACGCACCGCCTCGATGGATTGAAAAGGGCGCAGTGGGCCGGCCACGTCGAGTTGCTCCCGCAGATCGAGGATCTCTTCCAGCGTTCGCGCGACCAGCGCGGTGGCGGTGTCGTCCGTCAACTGCGAGACCTCCGCCATGAGCTTCGGGGAGACAAATTCCATCAGCCGGTGCTTCATGATGAGGACCAGCACGCCGCCGTTGATCCGCGGGAGATGGCTGAGCATCTTCTCCGCCCCCTCGATGAGCCAGACGTTGCGGAGTGCCTCCAACGCCTCCAGTGAAACCGCCTCCGCCGGGATCTTCGCCAGGATATTCACCCAAGCCTGGCTGTCGCCGAAACCCAGCCAGTCGGCGATCTCGCGCTGTTTTCGGGTGCAGAAGCTGGCCGCCAGGTCCTGCGGCAGGTCGCTCACAAAGCGGAACTTGTGGCAATGCGCGAGCGCGAAAGCGAGCGCGGGCGACTGCGCAAGCAGGTCCTGCGCCCGCTCTTGCCGCCGGCAGACCGATAGCAGCATCCAGTGCCGGCTCCGAAACGGTTCGACCAGCTTGGCCACGGGACCAGGCACGGAGTAGCGGAAATTGGCGAACGCCTGCGCCTTCTCGAACAGGGGGTCCAGCGCGACGGATTTTACTTCCGCGAAGCCGAAGTCCTCGTCGGGGGCCTTGGCGCCCGGCCGCTCCGGGCGGCGCAGCAGCCGCGAGCAGGGCGTGAAGGAGAGCCACTGGCTGGACGGCGGAGTTTTGCGGATGGCTTTCAGGCTGGGCCATGACTCGATGATCCGGATGTCCTGCTCCGTCGAGATGATGAGCTTGCCCTCGCGGAAGCGGAAACCGGGTATCAATGGCCGCGCGTTCATTTTGAAATCAGAGCGGGGATATTCTCTCGTTCATGCGACCGCAGGGCGATCACATTCTCTCAAGTCGCATCGTTGAGGCAGAGGAGTCGGAGTGGCGGGCCAAAAACGGAGAAACCGGCGCCGGGGAAAGCTATACTTGGTTGATGTTCGAAGTTGTCCTCCCCCGAACACCGGCTTCTCCTCATACCGCCATTATGTCACGCCCGTGGGAGGAAAATCAAACGGCGGTGTCCCCCGTCAATGGAGCACTCCTCTTTGAATTGCCTGCCGGACCTGTTCCCGAATGAACCCGCCCATTTGCGGCCAGGTCAGGCGATGCACCTTCACGGCGTTAGCCTCGGGTGGAAGGGGCACCAGGTGAGACCGGGCGACCGCCGCGCCGCCGTCCAGGACCTCGGTGACCTCGTGCATCGTGATGACCACGTGCGTCTTGCCATCCCGGACCATGCCCGCAATCGGGTCCGGCCCCGGATACGACGGCCAGGTCAGGTCGCTGTGATGGAAATTGAAGAAGCCCAACCGCGGCACCTCGAAAATGCCGCGGGGAATCTTCTGGCCAAACGTGGCCATCAGGCAGAGGTCCGGGCGCCAGTCCTCAACGAACATCTGCTCGAATTCAGCGGTCTTCACCCGGCCGGTGTAAAGCGGGAGATCGTTCTCGGCGGCGAGCGAGGGCACCATTTGCTCCTCCGCCGTGGTATGCGGGTATTTCCAGAGCCTTACGCCCGCGTGGGTGAACGGTTGGCTGGGGTCATCGGTCGCAACGCCGACGACCTCGACCAACCCGGCCAACGGCGGTTCGAGCAATTCGCTCAGGACATGGTAGCCGCCGTAGAAGCTGCCGAAGACAGCAACCCGGGTCCGCGGCCTGGGAACGATGGATAGATGGGGAGGAAAGCGGAGTCGGCTGGCTCCGCTGAACGTCGCAGCAAGGACGGCATTCATGGCGCATTCCGGATTGTCGCGCGCCCCAGCGCCGCGAGGCGCTGGCTACGGACTGCGCGGTCGGCATCGCAACAATCGTCTAAGCATAGATTAGAGCATAGATTGCAGTAGATTCAAGTAGATAATTATAGATAATGCTTCGGGCTACGGCATCCATTCCGGCCGGGCCAGTGCCTTGAGCACGCCCGTCCGGCGGAGCAGGCGCTCGACATAGGCGAGCGTATGCTGATTCCCGAAGTCCTCATCGTTCCGAATCACATCGAGTCCGTTCGAGAAGAAGAACGTTCCCTCGGAATGATGGGCCGCGGGCTCGGCCGTGAGATTTGGCGGCTTGTCCTCCAGCAACCAGCGGACCACGTTTTGGAGGAAGCGCGCGTTGTCGTGCGAGGCGAGAAGCCCAAACTTCCCGGTCTCGAACGCGTGCGGCCCGCCAAACAGGGCGAACCGTCCTTGACCGTATAAACCGACCACCGCAATCGGAAGCGAGGCGAAAGTGATCCTTCGCAGCGAGCGGTTGAAACTGATACAGGCGCCCCCGGAGGAAAGCGCCAGGGGCCGGACCCGCGCCCCCGGCAGGATGGTGAAGGTCGCCATGGTCCTCCACCGGACTGCGGATACGCCCTCGACGGACCACGCCAGGGGCAACAAGCATCGCGGCGTGTCGAAGAACGCTTCCAGAGGGTTCTTGGACCGGAGGACTTGCAAATCGATCACGGCGTCGTCGTTGAGCAGGCACCCGAGCGGGCCAAGGAGTTCCCGGAGATTGGACCCGGTGAACCAATCTCCGAACCGGTAGGCAAAAGCAAGCATCCGGCCGCCGGCTTCCAAGAAACCGAGGATGTCCCTAACGTTATCGCCGGAGAAGAGCGATTCAGGGAGGGGCATCCAGGACTCTTTGGCCGCTTTGTAGGTGCCGGTCGGCGGCGGAATCACCAGCAAGCGCGCGTCGGACAATTCGGCTGCTGAAAGCCCCTGGCCGGCGGAAACGCACCGGCATCCGAGCCGGCAGAGTAATTCCATCAATCCCGCGAAGTTCGTGTGCATCTCGCGCGACGAAAATCCGGTTTGCGCCCAGTTCGGCTGGCCGTGGGAGGCATCGAACACCGCGAGCGGTAGGCGTTGCTGATGGCTGACGGCATCCAGCGCGGAGTTCATCGCTCTCCTTTCCGAAACATCACGAAGGTCATCCCCCGGTCGGGCGTGGTCACCACCCAGAACCTGATTCCGCCACTCGATTGGTAGGTGGAAAAGAGCCAACTGTTCTCCCGCAGCGCCAGGGTGTTTTGCGCCGGGTCGTCGAACAACCCCCAGTCCCCGCGGGCGTGGCGCTCGACCGCGCGCAGGATCTCGTCCGGCGGCACGGCATCGGCGACGTTTTCAAGAACACAGAGCGAGCCGAGGTTGAAGAGGGGTTTGCCGCTGATTTCGGATTTCGGTCTGCCGTCGGCGGCGGGCAAGACCAGGAGGTTGATCTCGGTGGAGTCCTTCTTCACCAGGGTGGCACGGAACTTCTCGTAGGGGAGTGCGACCTCGCCCAGGCGCTCCGCCCGCATTTGGTGCAGCCGGTAGAGGTTGTCTTGCGCAGGGTCCATGCCCGCCTCCCTGAATCTCAAAGCCGTCAATTGTCTTCTGGCAACATGACCGTCGTGGTGCGGCGATCTCCTTCGGTCACGATCCAAAACCGCCGTCCCGCACTGGACTCGTAAACCGAAAACAGGCGTTTTCCCGCGCGCAGCGCCTGGTCATTCTCGGCCCAGAGGGATTGGTCCACGAGTCCCCAATCCCCGGCAGCGTGCCGTTCCACGGCCTTGAGGATTTCATCGGCGGGAACGGCGCCGGAAGCATTCTGAGTCACGCACAACCGCCCGAGATTGAATCGGGTGTCCACGGTGATCTGTATCTTGATTTTCGATTCCGTGGGGGGGACGAACAGGCCGGTCAGGTCGGTTTCGTACGCGTGGACAACGCGGGAAAGGAACTCCTCGTATGGCAGGGCGACCTCGCCCAGGCGCTCCGCCTGCAATTGGTGGATGCGATAGAGCGGGTCTTCTTGTGCTGGATTCATGGTCACCTCCTCGAAATCGAATCGCCGAGAGCCGTTTCATAACATGATTTGAGAATCCAAAGCAAGGGTGGGGGCGCGGGGTTTTGGCGAATTGCGGGTCGGCGCCCCGGTTCAACGTCCAACGCGCTTTTGCTGGCAACCCGGCAGGCTCGGAAGCGTTCGGGAATGGGGTAGCGCCGCTGCGGGCCGGCGCTCCGCGCCAGATCTTGATAGCCGCCCGCAGCGTAGCGCCTGGGTCCCGTTCCGGAGCGCTTCCGACATCGAGCCTCCGCTGACACTGGACATTACGCTGCACTGTGTGTGCCCCCGACATGCCGTTCTCTGACACACTGGCGCCCTCATGGCACCATTCGTCCTGCAAGGAGATGAACCAGAATACCTTCCGCCCTTTCCAGATCCGACAGCGCATGTTTGCCGCATATGTAACAGATCAAAAGCGGGGTGTACCGCTGTACCATGGGACAGCGCCTAAACGAGGAAGTGAAACTGCCTGCGCAGCGTCGCAAGGGGGCGTTCTTGAGGCATCGTGTTACATGGAGAGATCGTGTTTGAGGTATGAGAAAGCTCGAACTGGATTGGATTATGGATTACGTGCTCAGCACTCTGAGTGCTCAGTGCATGTAAAAACCGGTTATTGGTAAACCGGCTTTGTTGCAGTTAGCTTCCAAAGCCGCCTGAGTCTCGGCAGCGTAAGCGTCTGGGGCCGAGCGCGCGCGCGCCCACTCTGCAACGAGCTTCGGAAACCGTTCCGCGACCAGCTTCTCACAGTTGGTGGCGCAACCACGGAAGTTAAAAACTTCGGCCATCACGCTGTCTGCGCTGTCCTTTATTAGTGGGATAATCGAGTCAAATCGGGTGAGTCCCGGCAGAATCGGGCCAATGAACGCGTAAGTCTTTACGCCGGCGTCATGCAGAGCCGCCATGGCTCTGACGCGCTCCTGGGGGCTGCTTGCTCCCGGTTCGAATGCGCGCGCGACCTTCGGGTCGTGTGTCGTAATTGTTAACCCTACTTCGGCGTTTACCTGGCGCAAGAGGTCAATATCCCGAATCACGAGAGCGCTTTTTGTGAGGACGCTGACGCACAAGTTGCCCTGCTTGGCTGCGATGATCTCAAGACACTTGCGCGTCAGGCCATATTTCCGTTCAATGGGCATGTAGCAGTCTGTCACACTGCCAAACAAAACCGTTCCTTTCCGTGGTGATCGCAATTGCCGCGCTAGTATATCGGGCGCGTTGACTTTGACGTCGACAAATGTTCCCCAGCGCTCACCACCGTGACCTGTAAATCGACGCATGAACGAGGCATAGCAGTAGCGACAGCAGTGGCCGCAGCCAGTGTACGGGTTAATGACATAGTCGGCTTCCGGAAGCGCGCTCTTGGTCAGAATGGACTTGCACTGAATTTCGTTAATCTTCATAAGCGTTTTTCCTCAAAATATGCGTTTCCTAGCGGGCACACATCAATGCAAAGTCCGCAGGCTTCGCACTCGCCGTCCTCGCGGTCGCACATAATTGTCTTGATACAAGCGGGTTGGCCGCATGGGGCTTCTTTGTGGCAGGAATAAACGTGTCCTGGAAGCACAGTAGTCTCCGTTGCCTGAGGAATCCACGATGGCTGCGCTGACAGAGGAAGCTCTGCTCGCTGGTGCAGCGCACTTACGAGTGTTCCTATAATATCAAACCCATACACGCAGACGGCGGATGCTATTTGGATGCACGTGGCACCGCTTGCCAGGAGACCAACTGCGTCGTCAATGGTGAAAACTCCGCCGCCCGCGCACAGGCGACCAGCCGCGATTCCGCCGAGGCGCTGCGTGTACAGGAGGGCCAGTGGATATAAGATTTTACCTGCGGCACGACATCGGCCCGGCGCGGATACACCCCGGAAGGCTGGATTTCCAGTGGTCGGATTCACGGGGATTCCGCAGCGAATGGAATCTAGGAGGCTGACTCCCAAGTTGGTGCCCTTTAGGGCGGTGTAAGCTGTGTCTGCTGGAATGTCGGGACTGAGTTTGAGCAATATGCCCTTTTTACAAGATTGTTGGGCCTGGACCGCGAAGGCGGCCAACTGAGCGATGGTATGGCGGAGAAGATCGGGGTTTGACGGTATGGCGTAAAAGGTATCCATCTGCAAGAGGTCAGCTCCACTGCTGGCCAAGCGAGACAGTGCTTCGAGCCATTCCTCAGCATGATCTAGCGAGCCTGCGGCGGAGGCAATAATGGGGATGTCGACCTCTTGCTTGGATTGGCTGAGCAGTCTCTCCCCATCTTCGCAGGATAGAAACTCCCGACGCGTGGACGACAACATATACAGGATTCGATCCTGCCAAAACATCCGCCTTGGCGTAAAGGTAGTGTTTCTTCGCATGTGGTCTGGGGCGACCGATTTGAGGATTACGGCCGCGCAGCCCTGGTCAGCGCAACGGGATACGTTGCGAACGGTTTCGGTCGCAGGACATGATGCCACCACCAACGGATTCTTTAGTTGTAGCCCGTGAAACTCAATCATTGTGGGGTCTCCTTGGCCTGGCGGATGCGTTTTTCGAGCGAATGGACATCGCGAAGGGTGTTGTCGTAATGGTCACTGAAGCCGCTTTCGCCCCATAAAGGTTGCTGTCTGAGGGCTTCATCGTACTGTTCGCGCGCGCTCTTGAGCGAAGCGGCAGCTAGTTCGGTGTGTCCTGCGAGTAGTTCCTGATCGGCCTGAAGGAGCTGTGACCAACCAATGAGGCCAGCGACCGTGTGGCGGTAACTTGATAGAGTTTCTGGGAGTGCGAAATGGCTTGCGTGCTGATAACGGGAGGCAGATTCCAAGGCCATCTGGCGTGCGAGAGCGGCTTCCCCGAAGGCGGCGAGCGCTAGGGCGATGCTCTCTATTGAAATCGCTTTTAGGTAGGCCAGCTTTTTGAGATCGACGGCCGGCGGACTTCCCTCGCAGAGCAGCAACTGCCAAGCACGTTGGTAAAAGGCTGCGGCCTGAAAGTAGTCCTCTTCGTGGTAGTATGCCTGGTCAGCGCGGGCTTCGAAAAAGGAGGCTTGGGCGCGCCGCATGGCTTCGGAGTCGGTGTTACCGAAGGCGAGCATGGCGCCTCTGAAGTGCTCAGCGGCGGCGAGATACTCGCCGGCTGGACCATGCGGGTAGTTCCTCTTGGTCAGAGCTTTTGCCGAACTGAGTTCCTGCTCAGGAAGCATGTTGGTTGAGGACGAAAATTGGTGGCGGAGCCAATCCAACGCTTCGACACATGTGGAAAAACACGCACTGTTCCGTGTCGCTTTGCGTCCAGGTACTCGTTTTGCTGACAGGAAGGCGACTGGAGTGCCGGCGGAGGTGAGATGGTCTAGCGGTTGGGCTTTGGCATCTGCAGTGGGGATGGCGAGGATGCCAGCGCAGGACGAGCGTATGAGGGCGAGTGCGGCCGACTGGTCGGCGACGAGAAATGCGGCCTGGAATGGCCATGTTTCGGGAATGGTGTCGGTTTCGAGAGCAAGGAGGAACGCTTGGCATCCCCCCTTGCTGAATCTGGCAGCCATATCGAACAGTGGGGTGAGGGGTGAGATGAATGTTGCAGTGGTATGCTTGCCAAAGGCAGTAGAGCAATCGTCTCCAATTTTACCAGGGTCGATGGAGGAACCGCTGTCACGACAAGGTGCGACGGCGATGTTGTTTTGTCTTAATAGCGGGGCTTTCATATGTGATCAAATTGCGTGGACGGGGGGGCGGCCTGATGCTGAACCTCGGTAAAGAGGATGTCATGCACCACAAGCCAATCGCCGTTGTGATTGACTTCGATGGTTTCTTCCTCCGTGTTGCCGGATCGGATCAACCTGTATCGGTATGGCCGGTCGTCAAGGAGTCCATCCTGTTGGTGCAAACCCTCGGTGAGGGCGACGCGTCGACAGGGCTTCAGTACTCGGTCCAGGATGGGACGCGACGTCAGTGGGAAGTCGCGTGGGGCGCGGAACCCACCGTGGTAGGCGATGCGCAGCAGCACATCCACGCCGGGATCGAGGACGACTTCGACCCCCCGCAATACGGAATCGTCGTCGGATGCGAAGTAGGTGTCGACGTAGACGAGGTGTCCCGCCGGCTCTGAATATCCCAAAACGCGGTACGTGCCGACATGGAGTTTCTGGACACGTTCCGCGATGTAGGTGTGGAGTCTGGCCCTTGCGAGAAAACTCCGGATTGGATCTTGGTGGGGTGCTTCTGATTTCTCACGGTTGGAAGCAGGGGCTTGGTGCGTAGTGGTTTCGTTCATTGGTGGCGGAGAATGATTTTGGGTCGCGTGGTTGGAATCCGATCGGGGCGGGAGCTAGGGGGCGACCCCAGTTGCAGGTCGCTGAGGTTAGCGGTCTTTTGCAGAACTCGGTATCGTTGTCTGGCATCGTGTCTGAGTTTCCGCAGAAGGTGCCCAGAATAGTCGCTTCCAGCAAGGGGAATCGGCTCTGTGAACGTGGCGTGCGGCGCCAAGAAATTTGTGCAAGGCAGGGAGCGAGCGGGCATCGTTAGAAATGGAACAGCGGTGTTTGGGGCGCGGCGGTCGTGGACAGGTGAGGCGCAGAGAAGGCCAATGATTAAGGTGGGCAACGGTAGTCCGAGCCTATTTGAAGCCGCCTCGGTCCGCTGCAGGTGCATATAACCGGAGGGAGATATCGGGCTACACCGGGGGGGCGGTGGCGGTGGCGCTTTTTCGTGAGCTGGTTGGTCGCCGGGAGGCAGGCTACCCGACGCAGACCACGCGGACGAGACGATGGTGGCTGCCATAAGCACGAAGAGAATAGGCAGAGATTGGGTCATCGGTTAGTCTTACAGGTGGTTCGTACGTTGAGGGCCGAGAACGCGGGCCTGGTCGAGGACGAGGCGGGCCAGATAGCGGACGGCGGGAGGGACGGTGGAATCGGTAGCGGTGACGCGGGCGACCGCCGGGTTCCGGATAACCTGGGCGACCGTGTTTTCGGCAGGTTCGCCGCGCTCAAACAAGAAGGCCGCGAGATCGACGAAGAAGCGGACACGGCCTGGTCGGCGGCCCTTCTCCTTGCAGGGCGCGAGCAGCGCGTCGGGAAATCCAGCGGCAAGCTTGCCCTCGCTGACCTCCTGAACAAGCTCCCGGGGCCCGGCGCCGTCGGCCAACCTGGCGGCATCGGCGATTATGGCCGGCGCGGCGGGATTGTGCCTGGCGCGCAGTTTCCCACCCCAAATATCCAGCGCGCAGTCCAAGACATCGTCCAGGAGCTCGAACTGCAGAACCGTGGCCATCGTGACCCGCTCGTGGAAATCGAGATCGGCCTCGGTAACGGTCTGCTCGAAATCGTGACGTGCGCGCAAGGCGGCCAGGACAATCTGCCGTTTACAGGCGGCGGCGGCCGCTGCCCTGGCATGTCCGGTCTTGATCCTGGGTATGACGCAGCCCTGTTCGTTGCCGGCCGCGTGGTCCGCGCGGCGCTTGGTCTGAAACTCCGCGACGGCCGGGGCGATGAAAGGAACGGTGGGATCGAAGTCGTGCGAGGTCGGGTTCCGGGTCTGGCCGAGACGGCCGGTTTTGGCGGCTGGCGTGGATTTCGGGGTCTTCATGCTTGGTCGGGGTTAGGGTAACCTTGGCGCCAGACTGGTGGCCTGCCGGGTTGGTGGTTGAGGCCAGCCCCCGGCCACTAAGAGGACGGTGGAAGCGACCCTAGCGGACCGCGCCGTCGGCCAAGCGCCATGTAAGATGGTATCCAAAAGGAGCTGGAGAGCGGGCCTTCAAATCACCAGTTCTGTTGGAACGTGCACATGTTGGTGGTCCCGCCGAGGACGGCGCCGTCCTCGCTGATACGAACCTGATCACCGACGCAACCAAGTTGAGGGCGCAGGTTGATGAGCAGATCGTAGTGCGGCCCGTGGACGGGGTTGTTAAGATCCGAGTGGATATTCAGTTTGTCCTCGAATTGCTCGAACATACCTAGTTTTCTCCTCCTTTCTTCGCGGGTGAGAATCCACTGGCACCCCGCGTGTGCCGCCTTCCCGTGGTTGATTGTTGGCCCGCTCTCACAGAATTCTGGTGGCGCCGCTGCGGCTGTTCCGGCAATGAGGGTCCTCCGCTGGTAGTGGAAACGGCGTCGTTCTGGCTCAGCTGGCCGGTCCGGGGGGGCAGCGCGGCTGGGGCGGCAAGGCCGGAACCCGGGGAGCATGGAGATCAGCCCATTCTGCGGGTCAAGGTCGGCTCTTGGGTTCTTCATGGCCGGCTGGTAGGTGGTGGCGAGAGAGTTAGAGCTGGCCAGCCGTCGCAGGACGACGGCTGGGCTTCTACGCCACGGCGACCAGGTCGGCGGGCTTCGTGGGCCGGACCTGGGTGACGCCGAAATTCCCGAAAGGCTGGGGGGGTAAAAAAAAGTCGGTGCTGTCTTTGCCCGCCGTGGCCGTGGCCGGAACGATTGCGGCGACTGCGGTGGTCAGCAAGGGGTCCGCAGTGTCGAACAGTCGGTCCTCCGGGCTGGCCTTGGTGCTGTGGAAGAAGGAAAAAATTTTGCAGTTGCCGAAGTTCTCGTCCAGCCGGGCCAACTGCCGTTGCGCCTTCTCTGAGGCCAGCAACTGGGTGATGGGGGTCTTGGCCAGGTTGCCCAGAACGAAGGCGTCGTCAAGGGGGCGGCCTTGGCCGTCCAGAGCCCAAGCGCTCGTCAACAAGGTGCCGTCGGCCATGAGACCGAGGGACTCGCGGAGCAGATCGCAGGGGTTTTCGCGCTGGTTTTGGGGGGCGTCCCAAAAGCGCATTGCGCATTGGAGTTTGAGGGCCGGGCTGCCGAGGTGGGCTTCCAGGGAGCGCAGATGGGCGACGGCGGCGCGGTACTGGGCGGGAGTCGGGATATCCTTGGCCGTGGCCGCGCCCCTGCCGGAGGGAAAGAGGCGCATGATCAGGAGTTTGTCGATGCCGGCCTCGTGGAGGTCGGTGTACAGCCGTGTCAAGTGGTCGAGGGCTATATTGTGCGCACTCAAAGGGCATTCGGCGCGGGTTTTCACGCCTAGGGCGGCAAACTCGGCGGCCTTAGCCAAGTTAGCGGTGGCGTAGGCCCCGGGACGGTGTGGGTTCCGCAGGGCGGCACTGTCGTAGGTGAAGTTCAGCTCGGAGATAAGCCCCGCGACCTCGGCCGGGTTGACCCGGTGGAGGCCAGCGCCGGTCGCTGTGAGGGTGATGTTCTCGCGCCCGATGCGAGCCGCGGCCTGGCTTAGTAGGGCCATGTTCTCGGTCACAATCAGGGCATCGCCACCGGTGATGTCCAGCCTGGTGGGAACGCCAACCAGGTGATCCAAGATGCGGAGTTTCTCCTGGTACGTCAGCTCCAGTCCCTGGCGCTGGCGGTGCTCCAGGGCTTGGTCGAAGATGCTCTGGCCCGGGTTGAGCGGTATGGCTTCCGCCTCGGCGTTCGGTTGGGTGAGAATGATTTCCCGGTTCCGGCGGGCCACGTGGATCGCCGACGCGGCGCAGTTGGCACAGTCGTGCGGGCAGACCTTGGTCGTCGTCCAGATGATATCCAAGGGCTTGGCGGACCTCCTGGTGGCCGCTGAGGGCAGCGGCTGCAGGGCGAGGTGGGGCGGAGGTTTGACTACGGCTGTGGCCGAGGTTGGGGTCGTCTTTGGAGTTCCGTTTATGTTTATTGTCGTCATAACGATTAACCATCGCATACGTTTTGATTTATTCAAGAATTATTTTATGCGTGTGGTAATACTTTATATCTTATTGCCTATCAATATGTTACATAGATAGTCTGTGGTTGGCATTTGGGATTCATGGAAATTTATGAAACCAAGAATTCAATAAGAAGCCGATTTTCGCGCTGGTCCAGATTGTAGTTGAAGGTGGTGGTGTTCTTGATTAAACTGGTGTGCTTTGTGGAACTATGCGTAAGAAAAGTGCTGATCCGATAGAGCGAATGTCGATTTCGGTGCCTGGAACCGTTCTAGAGGCGCTGCGGCAGAGGTTGGCTCAGGCCCCTGAGCAGAGCGGATCGGGGTTCGTGTGCGATCTGCTTAAACGCGAGCTAAACGTCGGGGGCGAGGGGATGGCGCAGGGGGAATCTCTCGCGGCCGGGAGTTGGAAGACGATGGTTAGCGCGTACTTGGCGGAGGATCAGACGGTCAGGAGGGATGATTGTCCGGCGGCGAAGGCGGCCTCGGAAGACGCCATCGAAGGGGCGATGAAGAGCCTTAGGGAGGGGAGGTACGACCGTCACGGCCTTAGGTCAGCTATTCCTTGGTACATCCTGGGGTTGCTAAGCAACAGTCGGCGATTCGGGGGAGCCTTTTGGGGCCAGGACGTGTATTACCCCGACGTTCTTTATTCGTCAGAGGCAGTCAACGTCGCCTTTGCGCTCCTGATGAACAAGTGGAACCGGGAACGCTTCGCGGGTTACAGCTACAAGTCGGTTCCGCCTGCTCCTGGTGCGTTCGACGCGGCTATTAACTTGGAGTTTGCCCTCTCCGCCAAATCACTCTACCTGTTCCCGTTCGTTTTTAGCGAGTTCCGGCGGCCGTTCTTTGGCGTGATTCCTTATGGCCGCCACGTCGCGATCGGATGGCTGATTCATAAGGACAACCCGCTGCTGGAGGAAAGACCGTTCAAGGACTTCGATGGGGAATTGAAGCCGTTGGCGGTCTTACCCGGGGCAGAGGGGGCTGATCGTCGGAACGCATTCCTCACTCGGCTTTTTGCGAAGGCAGGTGCGAAAGAAGCCACCATTGTGACCAGGGACAACTACCTGAATCGGGAAATCCTGCCCTTGCTGAAGACCAATGCTCAGCACGGGTTACTCGTTGATGCTTTTTCGAAAACAAAGATCGTCGAAATCATGCCGAGTGGGACTTCGTGGCCGATCAAGGACAAGCCTGAGAAGGAGCAGGTCTTGCTCTATGATCTCTGCACGGACAGAGATTTGGCGACGTCAAGCGCTGCGAAGGGCTTCCGTGCGCTCCCGTTTCTGCATGATCAAGAAATCCCGGTCGGGATCGGGTTTAGCCTGCCGGCGCTGCCGTTTGTTGCCAGCGTGGCGGAAGCGACCACTGGCTGGACCGTGGCGGACCTGCTGCGGAACGAGGTGAAGGAGATTAGCAAGAAGAACTGGGAGACGCTGCCTGAGGAGATGTTGAGGGACGGAATTCTGTTGGCCGACGACCTACGGTTCAACAAAGATGGCAAAGCCAGGGGGGGCCGAGACAACGATTTCATCGAGACGGTTCTGAAGAATGGGCAAAGCAAGTAAACGTGGAAAGGACTACGAGCATGAGCGAATTAAAACATGATTTGGAGAGTGGCAGGCTGAGCAGGAGGCTTGCAGGAACGACCGCGGTGGCGGTCGTGGCGTTGGTCATAGCGGTGCTTGCGCTGCTGGTGAAGTCGGGTGAGCGAGGGCGATCCGACGGGGTGGCCCCGAGCGCGGAGAACACGCTCAAACGGGCTCAAAAGACCGGCGTGATGCGGGTTGGTTACGGGGGGTTCCCGCCGTACACAATCCTCAATCCAAACGAGGCTGATCCGAACAAGCGGGTGTCGGGTTTCTCGGTGGATCTGGTCGAGGAAATCGCGAAACTGTACACGCCGCCGCTGAAGGTGGAATGGCACCGGTTCAGTTGGGAGACGATGAAGCACGACGTGGAGAAGGGCGAATTCGATTTTGTGGCGGACCCGGTCTATCAGACGGTGCCCCGGGCGATGGACTTTGAACTGTGCGAGCCG